>Ga0126342_10015410_pt1 | contig 13402 bp, 18 predicted proteins | sample Cyp1metagenome_FD_92528 | JGI IMG/M metagenome (GOLD analysis project Ga0126342, IMG submission 92528) | Coral microbial communities from Lord Howe Island, Old Settlement Bay, Australia - Cyphastrea 1 metagenome | ecosystem: Host-associated > Invertebrates > Cnidaria > Coral ...
ACTACAAAAACTGGTGCACGGGTCCATTTTTTTTGCTTGAATTATCCACGAATCAGAGGATGGTACCAAGCACGTGTTCACCCTTTTAGTAGTGGAAATGGTAAGGGGGATTATATATATATAACTGGTCTAAGGTTGCAACAGAACATGCTCCCAAAACCTCTCACAAAAGGTATTACAGTAGGGATATGTCTGAAATCCGTCAAAAAAAAAACAGTACCAAATTCATGTAATTTCATGTCAAAGATTCTCGTGGAAAAGCCCGAAGCGTCATCATGTTTTCCGTCTTTTTGTCTAATCAAATGATTTTCCCCAAACAGTGTGAAGTTGTGCTACCCAACGTCCATTTTCTGGTCAAAGATGTCTGTCTGAAAACGGACTGAAGTTTCATTGCCAAATTCTTATCTTTTTCTGATCAAGGATTTCTGTCAAAGTGGTTTGACGATGTTGGACGCGTCTTTGCCAAATTGTTCCTTTTTTCTTGCATACTGTAATATCTCTCTGAAAATGGTCCCGGCTTCCTTGCCAACTTTTCTGCGCTTTGAGAAGAAATATGTTTCTTAAAACTGTCTGAACTTTTCATTTTGTGTGTGTATGTGTTTTGTCGATCAAAAATGTCTGTGTCTGATCAAAAATATCTCTGAAACTGGTGCATAATGCATTCACGTGTCTGCTCTGTCTTGTTAAAGTGCAGTTTCTCAAAACGGTCTGAAGTCTCACTGCCAGTGTTCATCTTTTCTGTTCAAAGATGTCTCTCTTGTGTTGTTCAGATCAAAGATGTCTCTCTGAAAACGATCTGAAGTTTCACTTAATCTAACGATAGAAATTGCTTTTTTGTCTGATCAACAGTTTTGAACCGGCATAAGTTTTGTTTCCCGATTCTGTTCGCTTCTTGATCGGAAGCTTCTCTGGGAACGGGGTCAAGTTGTTCTTTGTTGCCAAATTGGTCAAAGGCTTTTCCGAAAATGGTTCGAAGTTTCATGATCAACTTTCTGGTTTCTTCTGAGGAAAGATTTGTCCATCACGGTCTCAATTTTCAATGCACCACTCCAGTATTGCTTCTTGCAAAAAAAATGTTTGTCTTTGAAAATGGTTGTCTTTTTATTCACCAACAATTGTCTGAAAAGTGGCTGATGTTTTAGTGTCAGCTTCTCTGCCCTTGCTGCTCAAACAATCTTTCTGAAAATGGTCTGAAGGTTTTATCATCAGCTTCTCTGCTCTTGCTGCTCAAAAATGTCTCTCTGAAAACGATCTGATGGCTTGTTGCTGAATTCTCGTCTTCTTCTGCTCAAAGGTTCTCTTCAAAACAGTCGGAAGTTTCAATGCCAAAGTTGTTGTTTCTTCCTGATCACATATGTTTTCTTTTTTCGAAATGCTCTGAAGTGTCATTGCCAAATTTCCAGCTTCTTCTATTCTAAGATTTTGCTGAAAATGCTCTGAAGCTTCACTGCCAAATTCTTTTTTTCTGATCAAAGAATATATAATTGAAAACTGCAATGCATTCCATGGCCAAACTGTGTGCTAGTTCCTGCCAAGATGTCATGGCGCACCCCCTCGAATACAATTGTCCAGCTACTAAAACCTATCTTCCACCAAATGACTTTTTAAAAACTATCGGGGAAGATACCCACGGACCTGGAATTAAGAGAAACATTTGGTGCAAGCCTCTCTTGGCATGAAACCTCTTGCCATGGAATGGACCCAAACAACAATGTGGTGTGCAAGCACTCAAGAGTGAAAATTTGCGGCAAAAAAAGGTAGCTTCAGTTCTAGGGTTCATCGGTTTCATCCTTGGTGAAACCGCAGGGATGTCCAAGTCTTGATTGGTATTTGTAACCTTTGTAACCTTTGTATCAGTCTTTATCTCTCTGCCCTTCTGGTATAAGTTTCGCACCGGCAACGACCGCGGCGCTGCACTGGATACAGAAGATGGTGCCATTGAGGCCTTCAAGCAATGTCAAGCAACATCAAGGACATTGTGATTAATAAGCTTGAAAATGCTTGAAATGTTTGAAGGTTTGCAAGCTCCAAACCTCACCGTGGGGGAATCCATGTCACAATAATATGTTATCTGTTTATGTAGTTGAATCATATTGAATCTGCTAAACTTCTCTGACTTCTCCCACTGTTCTGTCCTTCGGCTGTGGCACTTCAGGCTTCGGGTGCGAGTCTGTCTTCGGAGTTAAAGCTGCAAGGATCTTTGGCTTGACCTTCACTGCATTTCACTGCAATGCCCGGTGTCCCCTTGAAAACCTCCCTTTAAACATTGCATGAAGACAAGTCAAAGCGTTCTGACAACTGCATCAAACCGGAGGAGTTCGCACAAATGAACCAGTTGAAGCAGCAAGTGTTGGAAAGAGATTATATCAATTTTCAGATTCTTAATATGAATCTGAGGTAGGAACGAGGACACATAGCGGGTATGCTCTGTTGCACAGCATTAATGGAGCTGCCTATGCTGACTAAATTTAAGTAGATGCATAAGAAAGGATTGATGACCTACGACTGGCCTCCGCCAACTTTTCACGCAAAAGGCCTGGCAGTTGCCGCTGAGGTTCATAGATGCAGGTTCTTTAGAGACTTTGGAACAGCTCTGGCTCTTCTCTTGTGCAAAAGTACAAGTTTGATGTTTGCTTACACCTAACACAAAGTGACAACGCAACTAGCGCGCTTCTTTCCAAATTCTTTACTGTGCAAAGTTAGTCTCAGCCCTTCTCCTCTCCCATGATCATGAGTGCTGATTTGGAGGTTGCAAAGGCACAGCTTTTCTGGTGGCGTCTCTAGACTGGTCTCTGCAGTTCTCGAATTGACAAAGTAGAAAACTGACGGATCATGTCTACTCTGTCGCCTCTCCCAAATGTCCATGACAGTTTGACCAGTGGCAACATGTGCGAAGTAGAAATGCCCTGGGCAGCGCCGACTTTCGAGTCGTTTCCATCCTGCCATCGCCAGAGCCTCTGTACCTTGTTGCCACAACTCTGTGAGTTGCTCCAAGGTGATAGCTGAAGCCGCTGTAGCCGCTGGAGTTGCTGTTGCTGGTTGCCAGACCGTTGAGTCTGTTGAGTCTGCTGCCTTTGGCACACTCTGCCCACAGCTTTGCTCACAGCTTTGCTCACAGCTTCCAGCGCTTCCAGCCTTTCTACCTGCCTTTGGTGACTTGACCGACTTGGGCGCCTTGGGCGCCTTTGCAACCCTTCGTCTCTTGAGCAGGTGCTGAAGCTTGGACTGCTGCATGACTCTGTCTCTGACCGCTCCATTTAGAGTATCGGAATCCTCTGATTGCGAGTCTTGATCAGTCTCAGGAGGTTGCCAACAACTTTGTCTTGGCTGAAGCTCTATCTTTTCCTCTGCTTCCAGCTGGATTTCTCGAAATAACTGCCCCCTGGCCACATCATCAAACATTACTTGCATTGCATCTGACAGTCGTTGGAAAGAGTTTGTCGCTTGCATTTCTGTCACGTCCGTCGCAGAGTGCTTGTGCTTATCAGGATGCACAAGCAATGACAATTTCCTGTATCGATTTCGTATTGACATCATGTCAGGGAACTGTTCGGGAGAGATACCCAGAAGTTCAAAGAAGTTCTTGGCGCCTAAAATCCATGTCACAGCTCTTTGACATGACCAATCCTGCAGCTCTCCTTCGGCAAAAACGGACTTTTTGTCCTTTTCTGCGGCCTCTGCCGTTTCTTTCTCACCAACTTCACCAACTTCACCAACTTCCGTCTCTTTCTCCAGGATCTCCCCTCTGAAATAGGCCTCAAAGCGTCGCTGTCGCAACTCTGCTTCAGCTTCATCCTGATCCATAGTAGATGAACTTGTCGCAAAGCGTGTGTGATTGATGTGATTGCAATGTTTCGGAAATGTCATTGTGTCACATTGTGTCCTTTTGCCTACATGCCGTTGGAGGGAAAACAATTAAGCTGTTTGTTCGAGTCGGGATCCAATGGTATGACCCTTGGTTCTGAGACAAAAAGATGCATGCAAATCTGTTTGTTCCTGGCGCCAAAATTCAGGCTGGCTGCATAGTCAGTTTATCCAATTTTCCTTCAACGGGGACATTCACATTCAAGGAAGGCATATGAAGGCATCCTTTTGACATCTTTTGATATCTTTTGCATCGGTCAAGGATTTCTGAATGCTTGGCTTGGTGTTGAAACTCTCCTGGACCCTGTCATTGACTTGAGCAGCATGGTCAGCATGGTCAGCGTTCATGGCAAGCATTCTACTTCTCTTCAGATTCTGGTTCACTGAGTCCACTGAGTCCACTGGCTTCTTGCCTACGTGCTCTCGTGCCTCATGGTTGACATTGTTTATCCATGTTTATCCATGTTTATCCACGAGAGAATCTTCCCAACGTTCCCCGGATTCCCCGGTCTTTCTGGACTTTTGCACTTCCCTTCCCCTTGCCTAGGTCTGGAGTGGCTCGCTCTGGGGTGGGTTCTGCCTGAAAGCACCGAGGCAGCTCAAACTGACGGAAAAACTGAGAGCAAGGGCTTTGCATAGAACACATACTGTCACATACTCAGCAAGTGGCTACACTGATCCTGATACTGATATCATATCTCTATCTCTGGCTGAAAACAAAAATTAAACAAAGCATCAAAGCATCATGAAAAGTCAAAAACGTCAAACAGAGTTCAAGCCTCAACTGCCTCGGGAGACTCTTGCGAGCCCGCGGCTTCGACTTCCAGACTTTCTTGAGCATCGCCTCGAGGGACTTCAACAAAGGCTTCAACAAATATCAAGGAATCCGTGAAGGGATCTTTCACCAAGTGATGGATTACGTCATCAAAGAAATTCAAAGAACACATTTTAGACATGTCTGTCATGTCTGTTCCAAACGTCGTGAGTCTCTTTGAAGGCCTGATTCCTGGGCAGCTTTTTCTAAGGCCTCAGCGAAAGCATCGGTCCTAATCCACTTATAAATCATGCATAAATCATGTAGTACTGAAAACCACTAGGATTCTGACGGCGAATAATTCTCCATCATCGGAATCAGCAAGCTCGTAGGGATCCACATGGGCCTCGACGTAACAATTCCCAACGCCAGGGGTCCTGAAGGTCTTGTGATTTGTTCGATCCAAAATTCTGCATCCCTTTTCTGGCACCGAGATTTGCACAACTTCATCGCCGACTTCGTCAACAGGCCCACCTGTCATACTCTTAATCATGCCTGTTGCATCCTGGTTTGTCCGTTGATTGTGCATTGTTTGTGCATTGTTTTATCAGTTTTGACCGTTGTTTAATTGTCGATCTTTTTGACCCGAAAGGTTACTTTTTCGCTTTCGCGCCTTCTCCATCCTCAGCATCTTCGCCATCTGCATCTACCTTGCTGAAAAGTCTTTGGATTTCAAAGGACGTGGTATTACCATACGGTATGACACGCTGACAACGATGCAATTTAATGCAATGTGTGCAATTTATTCAATTTGAATTTGGCAAAGAAAGGCTGTTTGCTTCTGATGCCTCGTCATCTTCATCCACGCTGAAGTCCGGGATTTCTTCCATCTGCGAAGCAAAGAGAAGAAGGACAACGCGGAGAATTCTGAGGTTGACATGAGTTGACATGACAGCAGCCAAAAGCAATCAAACAGCTTGTCTACAACTCAGCCAAGGCAACGGCAGGTGTTCTTGGAGACATAGATCGTCCTGATCCAAGAACCTGTCAACACCAGCTTCAGATTTTAACCGTTTCAGTTTTAGAAGCAGCGAAGGTAGGGGAAAGCAGGCAGCACAGGAGTGTCCGGCACCTCGGTTTTCCTTCACATTCAAGTAGAAACAACGACAACCAAGATTCAGGAGGTTCGCAGACAAAGTATATGATACACTATATGTGAGAATGTAGTCTTAGAGAATACCAAGGATTGAAGGAAAGAGCGGCAATCCGACAATGAACATGCTTTTAGCGTCTTTTAAGTTCTTTTAACATCTCGACAAACATCTTGACAGAAATTCGCTTTCAGCTGTGGGCCTGGCCTCCTCACCCTGCTCTTGCCTGAAATTCTCCAGTTCTTGCTGCGCCTGTTTCAATCGTTCCTGCAGAAGCCTCCGCTCTTCCTTGTGCTGTCCACCATCAGACAAGTCTTCTGCCAATTCGTCTTCCAACTCATCAAGCTCCAACTCCTCCTCTTCCAGCTCTTCCTCCAAGAAGTCATCAAGCTCTTCCAATTCTTCATCAAGTTGTTCATCAAGCTGTTCATCAAGCTGTTCATCAAGCTGATCTTGCTCTTGATTGCCCTCAACTTGAGACTCAGGTGCTTGAGCTTCTGCTGGCTCCTGATCAGAAGGCACTATCAAGGCAAAATATATCAAAATACAGTATATAAATCGAAGTAATGTTTTCATTGAGAGAGTTCGGTCCAATCAGGGCTTGAACTGACGCGCATCACAGGAATGAGTTCGAAATGCATGCCAACTGTACTGCAACTGTACTGAGACCATCTCAGACCCAGCTGCCTGGCCCCTTCCATAGCCGTAGCCATATCCTCTCCTATCATCCTGCAGCTGCTTGAGGAGAGCAGGCAGGCTTGGAGACGCTTGGAGACTATGCATGGTGATTGAGGCAGTGAAGGATTCTGAGCATGTCTCAAGATTTGGCAATCGTTGGGCTGTTAACATGTGTTCACATACAACTGACAAGTCTCATCGAGATCTAGAGTCTTGAGTCTAGAGTCTCATAGCGAAGTTTAACACAGTTATATAAACCTGTCAGGCCACAAACGAAAACCGTAGGATTCAATACTGACATTCTAGAGTAGAATCAGCGCGAAGAAATCTCAGCCATAGTCTGGGGATCCCTGGGAGTGCGGAGTGTTGTTTTCAATTCACACGTAATGACGTAATGGCAGGAGAATTCCAAAAGAGAATTCAAAACCAGTGAGCTCCAAGATGTGACCCCTTTCGCCCTTTCGCCCTTTCGCTTTTTCTCCCTGTCGTCTTTCAATAACAGCTGCACCATGCTGCACCTTGAATCTTTCAAGGGGTGCAGGAAATGTTTTTGAACACATCTAAAGAGGCCATTCAAGCTGGCCGTCACAATTCCTCTTTCCTTTTTCTCTTCGGTGTGAGGTAGGACCGACGGTTCAGAACCAGCTCTGCAGACGTAGGTTGTTCCTCATGTTTTGCAGTTTCCAAGCGAGCCCGAACGAAGTCAGTCATCTTTTTGAACTCTTCGTCACTACAATCCTGATACTCTTGTCCTTGGCATATCAGAGCAATAAAATCAATGAACATTAAAAGTATGAAAACTTAGATCTGCTAGGCGGTTTGCGTGCTTTGCATGCGTGCCGTCGCTCTTCCAAAAGGCCAACTAAGATTCAGGCCACGGTCGCAAGGCCTCGCGATGACCACAAATGCGATGAACAGCTGCGTTGTGCTCATGTTTTCACACATGTTTTTTGCTAGGCTATACACATACGTATACATATACAACATACATCATACATATTATCATACATATTATGTACATAACAATAGAATATATCACATATATATATACATACAACAATCAATAGAAAATCCTATATATTTCTGATTCTTTCTGTGTGTGTATGCATTTCCGGAACTTGTTTCCCTCAATCTTTGTAACTTATGTTTGTATCTAATGCTTGACAGTTCCAAAGGAGCAGCTGCTACGAAAAGAGCAAAAACACTACAACCATCACAACAGCGACAATGACAACGACAACAGCAGTACCACCACGACGATCTCTGTAAGAATTCGACTCAAACAAGTTGATTCAAGTGGTGTAACAACTTGACCACAACCCAACTACAATCAGACCACAGCCGGACCACAATCTTACCACAAAGCCAGCGTGAAGCAAGGTGAAGCAGTGTGAAGCAGCATGAAGCACCCCCCCTGCAGCAAGCAGCCTTTAGGTTCAGCAACACCCTGAACAGCGCAGGCAACTCTCTACACGTAACGCAAGAATCCAGCCGCTACTCATATCCACAATGGGAACTTCGTTCCAGGGTCCTCGACAAGTTCCACAACTGATCGTTTTCTCTGAGGAATATCATCTTTTGCAACTTCCCAGTCAGAAAGAGCCAAAAGATGCCAAAGGTATCATGTGAGCAGTACACACCGTTGTTGAGACAACATTTGTATATTTGCCTTTCAAATTAGCGGCTCGGGGCGCATCTTTTACACCCTGTCACTAAGGTGATGCATAGCGACTACAAATTTCCTCCAAGGCCCTGTCCCAGCGTTCTCTGCAATTTCTCTCCTATTACCCTCCTGTTACCCGAATCCCTGTGAGCTGAGGAACAAGGGCCCTTCGTCATCTCCCTCAGCAGCTGCTTTTGCCCAGAGTCGCAGAGGTACTCTTCGCAGCTCCTTCCGAGATAGCCAGACTTGACCTGCTTCACTTCTCTCAGTACCGAACCTCAGAAAACTCAAGAAGAAAAATCTGGCGACCCAGGCTTTACACTGCCAACACACAAGGAAATCTAAAGGAAACAGAGTTCAAAACAGCTTTTTGCTTGCTCTGGTACGCAGAAATGCGCTTGTAGAGATTCTTGATTTTCTTCTTGCTGTTGCGGATGCTTCTGAGAATGGCATCACCTTCGGTCACTGCTTTTGTAAATGTCTCTAAGCTAAGATATTCCTCCTTGGACTGAGCCATGTATCTCGTGAGTTTGTTCACAAAGTTCAGAGGATCTTGGTAGCCCTGAGGGATCAGGCCCCTCCCACTGTACATAAATAAAGTATCCATTGCAGCTAGAGGCAAGTCCTCTTGCAGTGGAGCCTCTTTGCAAACCTCCTCTTCGTAGATGGATTCCGGCAAGAACATCCAGGATGCCGCTACTTGCATGCCATCATCCAACTTTTGCACTTGATGCAACATAGCATATGGGATGAAAATGCAATCACCAGCCTCCTGGATCAGTTCGTAATAATCCATATTTCTGAGTTTATGCTGCACAATGAGGTCAACCCTGTCGGGATCCAGATATACCCAGTCTGTCCAGGCATTGTTCAAGGGATCACGCGGCCGGAACTTTCGTCCTCTTGACCACTGCAAATCGGAATCATATTTGAACCTGGGAGAGATTTGCCAGCTGCCCCGAAAGCCCGAAAGCTTCATGCAACAGAAGTATTGCCAGTATTGCATTCAAACCGTTATCAAAGTTATCAACCGCAATCTAAAATAATCTAAATAGAGGAACAAGAACAAATAGATACAAATAGCATCACGGTTCAACACCTGGTCAATGTGAATTGCTGCACTCGTCCTTACAGCAAACCTCTAAGACTTAGAAGTAGGTGTGAGTGTCCCGAAATGGGACTTGTGCCCAAGCCAAGCAACGGGTCCAAAAAGATCCATCGTTTGGTTCCAGAGAGCAAACAATTGACATTCCACTCCTTGTCATAGTGAAACTGAGACCGCGTGTATCCGGTCGCAATCCACAAATTGGCCTCGAAAACATGGGTCATCCAATCAAAGCCAGCTTCATGTGGATATTCATGTGTCTTTTTTTTGTACGGAGGCTTCGTGTCTCTGTTCAATTGATTCCTTCTGGAGCCACAGAGTAGAACTGCCGGATGAGCAACTTCCCAGGCCATCTGCTGAGGAATGATGGAGACAACATACATATTCTTGCCTTCCTCACGGAGAAAACATCAATAAGATTGAGGTTTTGACGATTGGGGGCATGAACTTCAAATTATGCAGGTAAATTCAAGTAACAATTCAAGTGACCCTTCTCCTCAAGGCGCAAATATTCTGAGACGTTGAGACGGTGAGACGGTGCAATCGAATCCAAGTCGGCATATGCAGTGTCATTTCCCCGCCCTTCAACCTGCCGACAGCCAAGTCTTGGGGTGGTAAAGGATCACTTCAGAACACCATGTCACCCATCACTTTAGAACACCCAAAAACAGGGCACCATGGCTACTGACAGGCGCAGCACTTTGGGAGGTTGCGCGTTCTGAAGCGATGTGTCTACCAAAAAAAAATTAGGGATTGTTTCCTTACATCATGTTTTCAACTGTACTGGCTCTTACCAGTCTCTTGCCTTGGGTTGATGTTGATGATGTTGATAAAGTTGTTGTGGCTGATGTTGATGATGCATGTGATGCATATGAAGTTGATATACATGATGTAGAGGATGTATGTGGTGTAGATATGATATTGATGATGTAGATGATGTACAGTAAAGGATATGGAAGAGATGTGCGAGATGCAGTTCTGTATGCAGTGTAGATGAAGTTGATGTAGATCATCTAGCTGACTAAGGATCATCTTCCGCGTTCTAAAGCGATGGTTTTCTGCACATTCTAAAGCGAGGGCCTTACCCTTTGAAAGATGGAGCTAGGAAGAACAAGAAATAATTATTGAGAGTCAATTTCTGTGAGGAATTGACCGAGTTCTTTTTGAAATGCAAACTCTTTCAAGCCTCAAAGATGCCCAAAGCCTATCTGGCCTGTCTTATCTCTTTATTCTCGTTGAACTACGGAATATGCAGGGGACTACTTTTGTCTGTATGGGGGGTATTGTTGAAGTGTTGACTCTCCTGTCCCCGATCCTTGGGTTCCAGCTTGGCATCGACCCAGCCAAATCGCTTCACCAACTCTTCTCTGGTCCAATTCATGGAGGGCCAACCATGCTGAGCCCCTTTGAGGTTTGCCGGCAGGTAGCCATCCATATGTTTGCGCCAGAATTCCCTGGGATGTGGATAAGGCTTTCTGTACTCAAGACCCTCTGAAGAAAGAGGGGCCTTCCAAGATCCCATTGGCTTCAAATGCCCAACAGGTGGATTCTCAACCTCCGACAGATTCATTGTCCGCGCAGGCTTCCTTTGTTGATGCCACGAGTGGGCTTCGTCTACAGACATGAAGCCATCTCCGTTCGTGTCAAAATAGTGGAAGTGGTCTGTTGGCAGTCCAGCAGCCTGCCAGTCATCCAAAGTTACTCTTCCGTCTCTATTGCCAATGAAATCCAGCTGGTTATAGGGTCCTTTGAAGCCGGGAGAGTTGGAACCGTACCAAACATCCATTGCATCTATCAAGTCATATCCTGAGAGACCTCGTTCCTTGGCCGCCTTCAGCCGACGTTCCAGTGAGGCACTTTGTCCAATTGCAAATTGTGCCCACATCAGCATGAAAGTTTTAAAAGCATCGCGAAATCTCACCATTGCCAACAAAAGCAAAGTCACATGGCTCACAAAACTTCGAGACAAATGTCTGAGGGTCAGTCAGGCAGTCAGAATTGCAACTATTTGTGATGTACTACATACCTTCCAACAAACTCAAGAAGCACGTGAAAGCCAAGTGATGTGATTGAAACTGGTCACACTGGCTGTGAGGTTTGCTCATGCAAATACTGGAAAGTAGAAGCATGAAAAGGAATGAACAAGCTACCTGCCTTAATTAACTTCCTTCCTTAACTATCTTTTTCAGCGTCAACTGACCCTTGTAGCTGGACAGCCCAGGAAGTAGGTAGGCCTCCGTTTCCTCATCATCCTGCAAGAGAACATCAACAGCAAGGCTCGTGAGGTCATAGTGCTCTTTGGTGTTCCATCGATTCAATGTCCATTGTCTACTACAATGCTACAAAAGTTGTTCAGCCTGCTTCTGGTAGCGTCGTTGACTGCGGCTTCCTTGAAGTTTGTTTTTGAGGGTGGCATTGCAGATATTCACCAATAAAAGCAAAGTCTGAGGGTCAAACTTGACGGAAGATGCCTTTGCGACCGGCTCCAGCGAGCCTCGGACAAGCGCAAATGATTCAGAGCAGCTAATTGCATAAGCCGCACGGTGCTGCATAGGTTCTTTCACTACCAATGTCGCTTGCAGGCAACACTTAGAATCCTGCACGGCGCTCTAGTGCAGGCAAGTTGTTGTCCTGGTATGAGCAGCTACAAGTACTTGGTCTGTATAAAACAATGTACAAATGTATCGAAGTAATTTCAACCAGAAGTAGTTAGTAGATGTTAGTAGCACAATATATCTGTTGGGTAAGCCTTGTCTAGTTCGCATTTATTAAGGGACCTTTCTTTCTGGACCGACTGATGCAACTAACTGTCAATTAACTTCAGATCCACCTTGTTCTGCCAAGAGGATTCCCATCGCCTTGGTGCTAAGCTTGACCAATTGGCTTCCGCTGATTCTACTGAGATTCTACTGAGATTCTACTGAGATTCTACTGGGATTCTAGGTTAGTTAGTACATGTTAGTACCTTCTACTGGTCATGCATCTATTGAATCTATTCTATCAACGTTGCATCTTTCAGAACTTTTTCTGTCTTGGTCTCTCGCCATGCGTCCCTGCGGCTGGAGCGGCTGGAGCCAGTCTCCCCAGCCCTCGCCATGTCCGAAATCTCTTGCCTCAGCGAAAAGCAGGGGGCCTCACTGCGCAACCAGGCAGATGTCACTTGCAAGAGTGACCAGCATTTCTTGTGGTGCTCACTGCAAAAGTCATTCAATGTCACCTCGGAAGTGCAACTGTTTAGGATCAGCACAAGGTAAAGGCCGGCTTTCTTCGTCTAGAATGCCTTCCCTGACGCAGAACATCAATGCTGTAAGCACTAGATATCGAGTGACTCTGCACGTAAGGGGAAAGATTTGACGGGATTGAATCGGGATTGAATCGGGATTGAATCGGGATTGAAGGTGTTTGTGGTTGGATATGACATGCAAAGGCTATCGGCACAAGGAAAGATAGGAAGGATACGAGGATGGCTCCGTCCAAGTCTTGCACGCCTATGCTTGCGTGGAAACACGAGGCTCCGAGGCTCATGAAAAACACGTTTACTGTTACTGAACAAATCCTTCACAAAGCAGACTTGCTGATAAAATCCGCTCTCAATACAGTACCACAAAAATTCCATTCGAAAGAAACTATTGTCTCTGACCGGTGACAGCATGGAGTGCTCCGAGCATGTGCCAGAACATACCTGCACTAAGAATTGTTGGGAGAGCTTCTGTAGAGTTCGCAGACCGTTTCTGTCTCTTTACACGGAGCACAGTTCTCAAACAGCATAGCCTTGGATACGCATGCTTTCTGGCGGCTTATCGTCGAGCTAAGTGCTTATTTTCGCAAGAGAGTGGTATTATCGGAACAGCCTTATACGACATGACAAATGGTATGGTATCTGGAGACAGTATGGATGCAAAATGGTACAACTACTAGATTTTAGACTTTGAGCGCATGGACTTGTGGACATGTATATAGATAGTTGACCTCACTCACATATATATATATATATATATATGAATATATATATGAATATATATATATATATGAATATATATGTGAATATATATGAATATATTTGAATGTATATATATATATATATGAATATATAAATATATATGGATGTATATATATATATGAATATATATGAATGTATATATATATATGAATATAGTTGAATATATATGAATACATATGAATATATC
>Ga0126342_10015411_pt1 | contig 13401 bp, 12 predicted proteins | sample Cyp1metagenome_FD_92528 | JGI IMG/M metagenome (GOLD analysis project Ga0126342, IMG submission 92528) | Coral microbial communities from Lord Howe Island, Old Settlement Bay, Australia - Cyphastrea 1 metagenome | ecosystem: Host-associated > Invertebrates > Cnidaria > Coral ...
AAAGTTCAAATATACTACCAAATGATCCTCTTCTACAAAAAGAATGTTAGATTTGGTTTTCTACAAAGTGACGCCTTTGTTTTTCTTAATGCCAAGAATTAGACTCTACAAAATGCTGTTCCACCTTATCTATCTGAAAACATCTGTTCTCTACAAAATGCTTGTTGGAAAATATAGGTTCCAAAAAAGACGTTACTTATCTACAAAATGGGGGGAATCAACCCCAAATAAGGTGTACATTTTGAGGTCCGAAAACGCTACTGTACAGGGGGTCAACCCACCCCTAAAGGTAGAGGAAATCTGAACCCCCATTGTTATACTATATTTTCAAATTAAAATCAATCACATATATATTTGATTGAATTGGCAACAATGACCTGGGTTGGCCGCACCAAGTCGATCAATTTCAAGTTCACTGTACAGGACACAGTGAGTATATATTTAAAGTTATTTACATATGTATACATACTGGCCAGAATGTGAATTGATTACCCTCTGGTAAACTAACATAACTATGGAAAATCACCATGCTATTGATGGGAAAATCCACTATTTCTATGGCCATTTTCAATAGCTATGTTAAATTACCAGAGGGTACAAGCTCATGTCTATTTCACGTCTTTTTGGCTTGCAGGTCGTGCGACCGCATCTTCCCAGAAACTCAGCGCATCCCTGCGCAAACCCAGGTGCGGATCTGGGAAGTGGACAAATGTTCAGAAAAGGCAATCAAGAATCAAGAACTGGTTTTGGAATGTCCATCCACCTGGTGATGATGTTGATGATGATGAAACATCTTATAATATCTTAGAATTGGAATCCTGGAATGACTACATATACCTACTTTTACCATATATGAATCACATGATTGATAGTACATTCTTACGTCTTACCATTTAAGAACAAATAATTCCATATTGAATCCCAGATCCTTGTATGTATAAAGGAAACAAAGCGAAACTTTTAGCATCACCTTTGGTGAGCCTTCAACGACAAGGACAAGCTGCTCCATGTCATGGAGCAGCTACCAGAATCTGCGGCCTGTCTGTGACTTAAAAAGCTTTGTTCCAGGGCTTGGTCTTCGATTGTCTTTGATCATTTGTCTCGAACAAAATCAGGTGAACCATAAGGTGTGTAGCCATGTGTAGCCAATTTTATCATTTTGGTGGTATCAAAAAGCATTAAAAAAACCTAGCGACTCTCATTTAGAACAATGGCAACAAGCATATGGATCCCTAGCTCTGCAAACGATGCAGCTGTCCATTGCACGACATGCCCTGGAAGCCACCGACATGGTGTGAGGCACGCAGCTGCGGTCACTGCCGCAGGGCACAAATCGAGATGGTACCATTTTCACCTTCAAGACTTTTCCAGGAAACCATGGTTCTACTACCCAAGTATAGGATTGTATGGAATCGTAGGGGTATAGGGTTTCCTGCAGATTTTCCCTGCAACCAATTCTAGAAATGATAAAGCCCAATCTCCTGCAGAAATTGTGGATTCCCAGTTTTCCAGCTGCACGTTATACAGCTCCAAAGCACACTCTGGAAAAACATGGAAACACATATAAACAATTGTGCCTTATGCCATCCAGCCTGCCTGCTGGGCCTGCCTCCTGGTGATGATTATCCCATTGAGAAAGCTTGCAATAACCATGATCAGCTGGGGCCCTCATAGCAAGGTGTGCCCTGCTGTGCGGTGAGACATTCTTCGAAGGCGAGACATAGCTTTTCGTAGCGCTGCTTGAAAGGAGCCCCAGGGCATCATCGATCAAGGAATTTGCCCCGATGGTGGAGGATAAATTCCCATTGAACCAGGTTCCAAAAAGGTGGAAGGCTCCAAAATGACAGTTTTAAATTTGGGAAATTATGATCAACAACAATGAGATACATTTTCGGGCACTAATTTCTTCAGGGAAACCATGGAAAACCGATTCAATCAAAAGCAACTCAAATTGTAGTGCTTCAAAATTGGAGGTGCCGACCCCATCAACTATGTAGCTGCATCCAATTCAAAAATTCCTACACTTTTGAGTAGTCAAGCATCATCCAAGGATGTCCAAGGTATGCATCAGTGATGAGAAATCTGGGGCTCCACTGCTATGAGATTCCTGGGATCTGAGCCCGAGCCAGCCTGGCTGGCGGGCATAGCGCCTTTTTTGTGTGTCTTGCTACAGATGGTCAGCATTGATAACCGAGGATCTCTGCATGCTTTTTGATGGCTACAAGCTTATCAGAGTGTGGCTTGGAGGACTGCAAATTAATCATGGAACCATTGCAGCTCTGGCAGAAAGAAGTGGACATATAAAAGCAGAAATACGATTTGGGTGCTGACAAGATTCTGTCACGTGTCAGGTTGCGCAGAATTGCATACCCCGTTTATCTCGATCAGTTCTCTGGGTATCTTTTCCACACAAACCTTTGCCGGGATTGAGATAAAGCAGAAAACAAGATTCGCTGGCAAGCCTCTTCTTTCACATGCTTCCTGTTCAACAACACCGGATGTACCAAACTCACCAGACGCTGTGATTACCCCCGGGCCCCCATGGAATCTCAGCCCTTTTTCCTGACAGGATGGCCTCAATTTCACCAGAATCCCGACCAGTCCTGGCTACACCGTGGCTCTGGGGATATTCCCTCCAGAGGATTGACCATTGGGCTTCTCTGTCTTGGCGCGGTTCACTGACTTCATCAGCATCGTCCTTTGTGCACTAAAAAACGTGGGAACCGCTGGGAAAAACACGTGGATACGTGGAACAAAACGAAGATCGCAAGGATTTTTTAGCAAATCCTGAGTGATCTGTGAGGGACGTGCGAAGGGAGCGGAGTAACAACCTCAAACCTTTGCCGCTCCTGAACCCCCAGGCTGTTGCATCTTTCACCCCCCCATCCAGTTGCAAACTCTGTCAATCACGTGGATGATCCTCCCACTGGGTTATCCCATGTGATCCCATTGGGTGAACCCACCATGACCAGTTGCGAAACGTATTTTGATCCAAGCAGTGGCCACAACCAAGTTGCACAAAGATGGGTTCCAAGACATCTGTCATCTCTTCGGGGCTCAGGTTGCTCACCCACATCACCTTTGATCGACACTAGAAACACCTTGCATCATGGACAGCAAAAAGGTTCTCACACTTCAAACATGTGGTTTAGATTAATTTAAAATATTTAAATCTATTGGTCAAACGACCTCTGCCGGTTTTTGAGTTTCAAGTTTCCCTGCGCGGTCTTCGTATGCATTTCCAATATTCCTAAGCCAAACAGAAGATTCCCCTCCAAGCCCACCTCGGTCCCATGGTTCACAACGAACGACAAGGAAAGAAATGGCTGGCTACGGCCCGCCCAAAAATGGGGGACCAATGGACCTACAAGATTGGCCATTTCAAGATTAAACCATCCATTTCTGGGTGTGTATTTTTCAATCTTCTCCAATTAATTACAAGTCAAATAGAGTCGTACTGTGCTTTTTCGCCCCCGGAATCCACCCAGGCCAAGCCCCGCTACCTAGCAACAAACCAGTCGACCATCCATAAAGTGCTGCTAAGAGACGAAATCGTTGGCATAGTTTTTGAGCATCTTGTGACATATAGGGTACCTGTGCACTCATGGCTGGCAATATCTATCATCTTGTAGGGATCTGCAAAAGGCTAGTGTGTTGTAAGAAACAGCACAGGATGGTTGCAGCATGGGCACCACATGGCACCACCCCCGGTCTTGACCAAATCGAACCAATATGTGTATGTTTACTTGGCATTAGGTTGGCACTTGAATAAACGCCACGATTGTGGTTGTGCAAAATGTATCTTAACTTACAGTATCTCAGAAGTCTGGACGGCCTGTGTCAAGCATGACCCAACGTCAGACAGAGGTAACAAGTCCCTTTTGCAAGTTGGAAGCTAATCTCCAAATTGCTTCAAGCTTGAAGGGCTGTCATGACGTGGCAGCGGCCAAACGACTAGCAGCCGAGAAGAATTCAATGGGCACAGTTTGTTGTATCAACATGTGTTCCAGTCTCAGAAGCTAACCACCGCATAGAGACTGGATAGAATGTGGGTATGGCTCAAGAACCTATCTCACGATGTACGATATTTGTGGGAATGCATATCCATTTGCCAGCTACTCTTATACTTATTATATAGACTTATAATGACTTATATAGTCCTATGATGTCCTATGTGTTCAGCATTTGTGCTTTTGATTTTTGACCCATATGCCATAGCACAAATTCTGCCAAGGAACGCATCAATCAGGGACCTGAGACTCTCGCGGCGCCACAACGAGTTGGAGTTGGGGATAGCACAATGACCACGGGGACGGGGTGGCCACAAGGGGACTATCAGGATCGGCAACGCTGATTCCGGAGAATTTCGCAAAGCCAAGGTTTTGAGCCACGACAATGCATGACATGCAGGTTCCCAACCTCTCCAATTCATTCCCTTTGCCAAAGAACAGGATGCACTTGGGAGAAATCAGGAGCAAGTGAGATTCGATGGTGGCAGACAGTTCCCCCACATACTCCTTGGACGCCAGGCTGAAGCGGGGAAGCAGGACGGTCCTGGTAAACCAACTCAAATAAAGAAGACATGAACCAGAGAACGATACCACAAGTTCCCATAAAGTGATGCAACTAAATCACTGATAATCCAACCATGCAAAGCAGAACCACCAATTCAATCAAATTTACTTAATTTATAGACTTATAGATTATGTTCTGGTTGAAATGGGTACCTCCATGGATTTTCCATGACCATGTTTCGATACGGTACCAAACCAAGGGGATCCAAAGGGTATCTTGTACATATGTGTTGACAGGGCTGGAACGGATCCTCCCGGCAGGAGTACATTATATGATTTTATATAAGTATATACCACTATCAATGATTGCCAACTATCTCATCATGATAATATAGACATCATACACAATAACATGACATACCCTCTGGTAAACTAACATAGCTATGGAAAATCACCATTTTCAATGGGAAAATCCACTATAAATCACCATTTTCAATAGCTACGTTAAATTACCAGAGGGTAAATAATTGTATAAATCACTTGTTTCGGGGAAATATGGGGATGGATTGATTTCAACATCCCCCTCATGCGCGACACCGCTTCGCCAAATGTCCCAGTCGGCAACCCACATCACTGCTTCGGAAATCCACTGCCGGCCTGGAAAGGGGAACCATCTTGAGTGAACATTGACATAATAGTCTTTAAAAATTATATATCAGTTCATATATCCACATGTTTCACTTGGCCATAAACTGTATGCATTAATATGTGTATTCAAAATAGCTACAAATTACAAGCGCCGTACTTAAGTCATCAGGCGGGCAAAGCCACAACATCCCCATGGCAGAGCATGTTTCATCTCCAGCGACGCAGCTTAAAGTGGGCAGAAGCATTGCGCACAGTATATAATCATGATTTGAAGGATACAAGTTAAAATATCTGTTAAAATAAACTTTATTCCCTAGCAAGTCCTATTGGCAGGAATCATATAACTATATTGGTGCCCTGCTTTCCGCGACTTAACCCGAGCGCTTGTATTTTCGTTGCAGCCCATGGTAATTTGCCCAGATCATCGGTGCTTAAGTTTACCCTGCGACAAGCGTGGCGTTGTGTCGCATTTCACTGCCATCCCTTGCCAAACAACTTCTATGAACTCAACATACACACACAGAGAGAGAGAATATATATATATAACAATAATTATTTTTATTGTTATTATTATTATTAATTTAATTATATATAATAATAAATACACATGTACGTATTAATGTGTACATAACTATTTATCTATATATATATGATGAGATGTAGTAATCATTACCTATCTATCTGTAATTGTATATATATAGATACGTATATACATATATATATACACATGACGATTTGGGCAATGCTCTGGACAGCATTCATTACCTTCAACGCATGAAGGTGCCCAGCCCGGCAGCCCTGTCCCTTTCTCCTGGATCTATGATCGATTCCTGGGCAGAGCTGAGAGGTGCACTTCTGGGGACAGAATTACATAGTGTGCCATTTGCATCCATTTACCCTCAGATCCCTTACTATAATTGCTCAGTACGTCGGAAAGTCGACTTCTAAACATCTTTTATATAAATTGTTTTAACATGATTTAACTATGTTATTACAAGGCCAGGCTAGTCTCGATCACCTGATCTTCAAAAACGGATGTAATCGCAAAATATCGCAAACACATTAGCACAAAATAGGAATGTTGACCGGTTGGTATTATGAGTATAACATTTGAACCTACAGAATGAGGAACAATCATCCCAGATTGGCTGGTTGAAGCAACACGCTGTCCAAGGGACGAGTGGCTGCCAGTTGAACAAACATACGAACCTATCCCATCCCATCAAAAACTGAGTAACTAGTCCATTTCTTACATATACATTGTGTTACATTGTTATATGTTCTTGTAATCATAGTCCACAAAAAAAAAGAGTATATCCCCATCAACCAGGGAACAATCATGTTCTTATACTTCTATACATTTCGATATAGTAATCCCCAAGAAACCGGGTACATGTAGCTTTTCTCTCAACTACACCAAGACCTGCGTCTGAGCCTCATCCGTGAAAGGATCTAGGTCGCCATTGTCAATGGTTCGCACGTAGCGCAGCCTGTGTGGCATGGCATCAGCCGCTGGTCAGCCTGGAGCCATTTTAGAATATGATAGAGCATAGATTCATAGATACTTGCAAACAAATCACAACAATTTTCAACTATTGATTGTTTGAACTTCTATTCAATTTCAGCATGTATGTATGTATGTATGTATGTACGTACGTACGTACGTACGTATGTATATTGCATGTATATTATATGTGTATGTATATTGTATGTGTATGTATATTGTATGTGTATGTATATGTACATGTACATGTACATGTATATGTATATGTATATTTGCGTGTGTGTGTGTGTGTGTGAATATACATACTGTATGTAGATATTTCGTAACCCGCTAAACGGTAACCAAATCATTTCACACGATTCTAGAAGGATATTTCTTGCATCAGCAAATATAATTTAGATACATGTTCAATGTGGGTTGCCAAGGCATGACAACTGTGTTTTGTGATGCGATTTTTGTTTTAATATGTGTTAACCTTTTTTCGCGCCCTCCATGCGGACAAATCTTGCAACATACCATTTATTTCTTGCTCAAGGCCACCGTCAGAAGACCATTGAGACTAGGGACTGCCCTGCGAGGAGGAAGCGCATGGCCGTGGCGGGTGTGTAGGGCAAGAATTCCTCGAAGGATTCGTGGCTGGAAGGCGGGGTGAGCCGAGCCATGGATTGGTTTAAGGCAAATTTACAGGAAAACCCCATATTTCATGGGAAAATCTATGGTTTCCTGTAGATTTTCCCTTTAACCAATCCATTGAGGGTAGCCATGGTTAGTCCAACTATGAATGGAAGGAACAACTTGATTGAACAAAATGAAGCTATCACTAGAAGTGGTTGTCCCCGATGTGGTCGTCCCCGATGTGGTCGTCCCCGATGTGGTCGTCCCCGATGTGGTTGTCCCCAAAAAGTCCACTTCATCATTTCCAAGAATACCTTCCGGTAATCAAACGTGGCATTGGAAAACCCCTTGCAAATGGAGGCTTACAGCTGGGAAAATCAACTATAAATGGGAGATTTTCTGTTGCCATGTTTGATTGCCAAAGGGCAAATCTGAACCGCAAAAACCCGTGTGCTCAGCTGGCACATGTGGAACTATGCTGCGGGCGAGTCTCCCAATCATCCAGTGCCAAAGTTTTCTTCTCGAAGGTCTGCGCAGGAGTCAACATGTCAAAAATGTCAAAACAAGCAGGAAGTTGCAGCCGAAACTATAAGTGGAAACAAGAGAAACAGTAAAACAACTTTCAGATTTTACGGTAGCTCGCACCAACTATGTATGTATATATCTATATACATATATTTATATATATATGCGTGTGCGTGTGGGTGTGTGTGTATCCCTAACTTTGATGCAACAAGAGGCCAAAACACAGACTTGGGAGCTTGGACAACGTGCAACTTGGATCTGAATGGCTCGGGCAAGTAGTCCCATTAACAAAGATAGAAAATACCATAAGATGCCAGTATGTAATCACAGTTATAGATAGGTACAGGGGTTATATCAAGTATTATCAAGTTATATCCCAACTTAATCCAACTTATGTGGTTTCAATTGTCTATTATTTGTATATGGGTGTGTCTGAAAATAGTGTACCCCTACACCCAATGGTTAATGGGGAATATACCCTATTTTCAGACAAACCCAAATATTTCTGGATCATACCCAGGGACAAAACTCCAACTGCTGGTGAGCCTGGCTGGCTTTTTCCATCAAGAGGCTGCCACCATTGCTCTTCACCAGGGCTTCGAAAAGGGCGTGGGTATTGAGCCTTGGACCGAGCCCCATTTCAGCCGCCCGGAGCCCCATTTGTGCCGTGGGAAAACAGGTGCCCGGCGTTTTTTGAGAGAAGTTGTTCGGCGTCAGCTGTTTTTTGAGATGTTGAGATGAAAATTAACTATGGACATAAATATGCACAACTAGATATAACTGATATAACTAGCGAATCCTAGTGACAAGTCGAGCATTTGAAATATGTTGGAACATCCTCCCCAAGGTGGCCCGGAAAAAATCCATCCAAGGCGCGTTGGTTGAACCAAGGCAAAACCTCCGGAGCCAGGCTTGATAGATGGATAAGAGTTCTGGTAACCAATAACTACTATGTGAACATGGCGCGTGTATAGATGATTCATGATGATTTACCTGTTGAAGACATATCTAAAAATCATGATTTTGGATAGTTACGTTAAATTGCCTGAGGGTATTCATCGACCCACAGCAAATATGTCCAGGCATCCACCGACCGAATCCACCAAAACAACTGGGATTGCGTCGGCAGAATTCCAGCTCTCTCTCTCTTTCTCTCTCTCGATTGTATCCCAGCTGTGCTCGCGTCTCCCACATAAAAATCATTGACTGCATATCTAAGTCCAAATCTATTTTATCTAGTGTAACCTAATATATATATATATATATTTGTACAAATCTAATCTTATGTACTACCTAATCTATATACGGAGATTATATGTTCTATACGTTATAATATAGATTGTTCTAACATCTATTTATATATATATATAGATCTGTAGTCTATATAGATTAATTAGAAATCTACATCAATATACTCTCTGGTAAATTAACATAGACCCTGCAAGTCATCGGAGTTGGAAGATTAGTTTCCACTAAAAATTTGTCATTTTCAGGGTCGAACTGTTAATTTACCAGAGGGTATATCGTATGTTCTATACATATATAGTACCCCCTGGTTATGACTAACAGTTCGCCATGGAAAGACCCACCATTTTCAAGCTCGGTAAACCATCTATTTCTATGGGCCATCTATACCATGGCTATGTTAGTCATAACCAGAGGGCATGTTCCATTACAGATATTACAGTAAAACCTTCTTTGTTTGTTGGTTAAACCCCATGAAAAACAACCATTAAACCACCATTAACCCATGATCAAACCCCCAAGTCTCCAGGATCCACTGAGGTCGTGACTGAGCTCAGTCTGCAGTTGCTCTGACAGCACCTGGACACACAGATTTTTTTTTGCACAGATCTTCTAGACATACTCAGTATGTATATCACACACATATATATATACAATCAAATATATAAGTGTTATTGTTATTGTTATGAATATATATATATATATATATGATGTATATGTATACCATTGTATGTATGTATATATATATATATATTTACACGTATATATACATGCATACTTATGTGAGACTAATCTGTTGGAATGCACACGCACGAGACTTTCCATTGCCCTATGAAATTGTCAAAGAAGTATAAACCTTAAACGATGATCATATCGGTTTTTGCTGCCCAAACAAAAATAGTCCCAAAACTCAAGCAACATAGTTTATGGTTAGATAGAACTGGGATGAACCGGGCTTTATGTCAGACAATGATATAAGTGCATAAATCACACGTAAGGATGTTTACATAAATGGGGATACCCCAAAATGGATGGTTTATAATGGAAAATCCTATTAATCAAAATGGATGATTTGGGGGTACCCCAATGACTTAGGAAACCTCCATATTAACCATGATTCACCAGTATGAACTATATTATGAACCACTATTATCCCATATCATCATCAACCAACATATAGTTTCATCCATTATCCCCGTTATATCCCCACTATTTCACCGTTAAACCAACAGATTTGAACGGTGCCGACACAGCTCCGCTCCAACGCTGCCAAGTCTCTGCAAGGCAACCCACGCTCTGTTGATTCACAGGCCTGGCATAGCCACATCCGGGGCTTTATTCATAGCGGTTGTATATATGTTTACGCACGTATGTATATGTATATACACATGAGAATGCCTATATCTATATATATATATATCTATGAATCTATATGTCAATATACCTATACATCATATCAAATCTATCTATCAATCTTTCCATCCATCTATCGATCCATCTATCTCTCTATCTACCTGTCTGTCTATATATCTGTCTATCTATCTATCTATCCATCTATCTATCTATCCATGTATCTATCTATCTATCTGTCTATCTATCTATCTGTCTATCTAGCTGTCTATATATCATTCCATCTATCTATATATCTATCTATCTATCTATCTATCTATCTGTCTTTGTATATATATATAAATCTCTATCTATCGATCTATATGTTTGTCTATCTATCTGTCTATCTATCTATCCATTTATCTCCATCTATCTCTATCTATCTATCTATCTATTGCTCTATCTCTCTCTATCTATCTATCTATCTCTATCTCTATCTACCTATCTACCTATCTATTTATCTATATATTTATCTATCCATCTCTATCTATCTATCTATCTACCTATCTACCTATCTATCTATCTATCTATCTCTATCTATCTCTATCTTTCTCTATCTATCTCTACCTATCTCTATATATCTCTATCTATCTCTATCGATCTCTATCTCTATATCTATATATCTATCTATGTATCTATCTATTTATCTACCTATCTATCTATCTATCGATCGATCTATCTATCTATCTATCGATCTATCTATCTATATACCTATCTATCTCTCTCTCTATCTATCTCTCTGTATCTATCTAATCTATCTAATCTATCTAATCTATCTAATCTATCTAATCTATCTAATCTATCTAATCTAATCTATCTATCTATCTATTTATCTATCTATCTATCTATCTATCTATTGCTCTATCTCGCTCTCTATCTATCTATCTATCTCTATCTGTATCTACCTATCTACCTATCTATTTATCTATCTATTTATCTATCTATTTATCTATCTATTTATCTATCCACCTCTATCTATCTATCTATCTGTCTTTCTCTATCTCTATCTCTATCTCTATCTATGTATCTATTTATTTATCTATCCATCTCTATCTATCTATCTATCTGTCTATCTATCTATCTATCCATCCGTCCATCCATCTATCCATTTATCTCAAAATGTTTCTGATCTATCGATCTATCGATCAATCATTTATGAACCTATCAATCTATCGATCTATCTACATCTTTCGATCTATCTATATATGTGTGTGATCATTACATAATATATGTATATAGGCAACTATCAGAAACTTGTGTCGCCTCACAACATGGAGTCCCTTCCATCCCACGCCACGGTTGATCATCATGTTCCGCATGAAATTCGGGGATAAACCCATCATGTTTCAATGTTCCTCACCATTTCTTTGGGGCTCAATCCTCCTTTTTTTTGGCAATATGGCTGTGCATCCGTCGACAAAAAAAACAAGCCGGGGAGGCTGCTGCCGCCGCTTGAGTTCAAACTCCACAAAGCGGCGGATTCGCAAGGACCTGAGGGCTGGCTTTTTTTTGGCACCTGCAAACAATGCCCATTTTGATTCACATTATCTTAGCTGAGCAGTATTTTAGGCAACTACATGTTTTCTTTGTTAACTCAAAGGGTCATTGAAATGATTTGGGTGGAACATCGTCACCACATATCACCACCTATGGGAAACCATGGCATTTTACAATCCAATTTGCGGCGGCGATGAACCCCTGAGGCTTGGGATGTATCAGGTTGAATCCACTGCCAATGCTCGAAACACCGGTCCGACCATGTTTACTCCCATGGTAAACACCCTGGAAACTGCTGTACGGCTCATGTCATGTCACATTCACGTTTCTGTTGCTTCAATCTCAATTTTTAGACTTCTTCGGCCATTAAACCAGCATAAATCAACCTAACATGTTTCGGTTGACAAAACATCCACATTTTTTTGCGCCTTTCCAGCTGAACTCCCCGCTGGGCTCCCGGGCAAGCCAATGGGCACCGCATTGCGGCGTAGGAAGCGCCGCAGCTTCAAGGTCTCGCGGGTGATGGTCTCGGACCTCCGCCGAAGTCAGTTTGAAGTGGGGGCCTTTATTTTCCAATAATTTTGAATATCCAAAGATATCCCTACTTAGTGGATGGTTTTGAGATAGAATAGAATACATTTAAATTACTTATGGCACTTGACTTACTTACACAACTTACAAGTTAACTTAGGAAACTTAACTGTTTAATTGTAGCTCTAAGTAACATAAGTTAAATATAAGTAATTTGCAAGTTTTTTTAGAGTTATTTTATTTTAAGTTATTTTGAACATGAAAAGAAATGTATTTTAGCAGTGTTTTCTTCATCATTGCGTTTTGCATGTTTATTTTTTGTGTTGAAGAAACCTTTGTTTCGTAAGTTTTCTTCGAACTTATTTGCTGCACTTGAAAATTTGATGATGTTTTTAAACTATTTTAAACTTTGGGTTGGACAATCTTAATTTGGAAACAAATAAAATGAGAGAGTTGCTGCCCAAAGGGCCGCAGGATAGAACATCCACTGATGACCAAAGGCCTGCGATGTGCTATTTAAATTCGGTTTGGTTTCATGGTTCATGGTTCTGAACAGGAGTTGTCGGTAGCCGCTACTTCCCTTGATGAAACATAAATCACAACTCACAACAATATGTTTTTCATTGACCAGAGAATTATAGGTATGCGATCCAGTGGGCCGCACTTTTGAATCAATAGACATGCTTATCACGCGTAAGTTCATTGCAAGAAATGCAAGAATATATGCGGTCCATTGGGCCGCAGTCATTTTGAAGCATTTAAATTAAGCATATCATATGATGTCATTGTACGAAAGCATGAACCAAAAGACTACAATATACCTGAATGCGTATGGATGTGTATGGATGTGTAAGGATGTGTAAGAATGTGTAAGTCAAAAAAAAATCCACTTACACATGTGTAAACCAAAAAAAATCCACTTACACATGTGTA
>Ga0126342_10015412_pt1 | contig 13401 bp, 22 predicted proteins | sample Cyp1metagenome_FD_92528 | JGI IMG/M metagenome (GOLD analysis project Ga0126342, IMG submission 92528) | Coral microbial communities from Lord Howe Island, Old Settlement Bay, Australia - Cyphastrea 1 metagenome | ecosystem: Host-associated > Invertebrates > Cnidaria > Coral ...
ATCTAGATCTGCAGATGTGAGGGTGTGAAGATCTAGATCTGCAGATGTGAGGGTGTGAAGATCTAGATCTGCAGGTGTGAAGGTGTGAAGATCTAGATCTGCAGGTGTGAGGGTGTGAAGATCCAGATCTGCAGGTGTGAAGGTGTGAAGATCTAGATCTGCAGATGTGAGGGTGTGAAGTTCTAGATCTGCAGGTGTGAAGGTGTGAAGATGTAGATCTGCAGATGTGAGGGTGTGATGATGTAGATCTGCAGATGTGAGGGTGTGAAGATCTAGATCTGCAGGTGTGGGGATGTGAAGATCTAGATCTGCAGGTGTGAGGGTGTGAAGATCTAGATCTGCAGGTGTGAAGGTGTGAAGATGTAGTATAACGGCTGCTTTTTTACGAAGAACCCTTCGCAGGCGCTTTCGGGAAAAAGTGACACCATCACTTTCACATTGGCCACTCCCAACACGCCAAGCATTTCGAATGCAGAGTCTGCTGTGACAGGCATGCTGCAGGTTGCATCAAGTTGTTGCAGTGCGTGGCTCACATAAATCACTGCAAATCTAATAGACTATGCATCGACCTCACATGTTTGAGCGGGTCATGTAATTCTATGTTTTGTTCAGGCAAAGCGCTTGGGATGTGGAATTGTGGACCTCATCTACTGATTTTTAGTCCCAGCTCTCAAGAAATCAAACAGAACCGGCCAATGGGTGCGCGGCGAGACAATCATCCACACGGCGTGTTCTGGTCACGCTTGAGGAATTTTGACGTTCCCGTGTTCATCCAACTTTAAAGGCTGCATTTCGGTCACCCGCAGCTACAGTTCTGTCCATTTGTTGGACATGATATATCAATTGGGAATCCAATTGGAGGACGAACCTTGTCCTGACATACCATCCAAAATGAGGAAAAAAACAATCGTCTGTTTCACTTCGTTTGCGGTGGAAGAATCCCCATGTCACAAGACGTCACAAGGGGAGCACGATTTACATGTCCCACTTCCGGGTCTCCTTTGCCAATCGATTTTTTCTCTACCTTCTGCTTTTTGCACCTCGCTGAGCGCTGCATATATCTCAGAGTTGACCCTCCTGGATTCCTACTAGTACGTAGTTCCTCCAGTCATCACAACGATGATATCAGTCTCTCCAAAATCACCCTAGCACTACCCTATCACTATCAGACATTGGAACGTTTCCTTTGCGCAAATCGATCCACTTGAAAGGCTGGAGTTTCCGACAATCAGGTCAGCTACAGATGTCTTCACCTGCAGGTGGGATGTGCCAGGCTGGATGTGCACACGGCACAACCAGATCGGGTCCAGGTGATCAGCCCAGCTAATTTGGCCTATGTTGCGAGTCCCAAAAGTTGGCGTGGATGATATGTGCATATGCAGCGCTTGAGATCGTTTGAACAACAGTTAACAACTTTACGACTCTATCCGACCTATGTTTGCTTATGTTTGCTTATATAGGTTGCTGAGCCGGGTTGAGCTGAAACTCAACACAAAATAGTGCTACATCATATTTCTTCAACAGTCACCCATCAACTTGGCCCAACACGAACCAGCGTTTTGGCTCAAATCCCCACTTTATCCAATGAGTCGGGGCAAAATCCTGATGCAAAATCATGAGCCAATTAACCTCATATACATACATCACATGTCTAATCATAGTGTGTATATATTTGTATACACACACACATATATATATATAATATGTTGATTTTTGCAATCTGCCTGACTGAGGTGCTATGAGCACAAATCGAGAAGTGTAACGAAGTTTACATCCAGCGGGTCAGACATACATGTGTCAATGCCGTGGCTGCCATTTTCCATATCAAAGGCCCCCAATTCGGGGAAGGCAACGTTCATCTGTGAAGAGAAAAGTGTGGCGCATTTTGCGCAGCGGTGACACTTGCGTTTTATCATGGTAGCGGAGCAGTAGCTCCAAGGCCTGCTCTCGCTTGGATTTGGCCGCAAGAAGTCCTTCACTGGGCCCGTGGTTTGCATTGACCAATTCCGGCCGACAATTTGCGGCATCAACTTTGACATCATTCAATTTCTGGTGCAATCCTGTGCCGTACACGCCCTGCTGAGTTTTTGCAGCAGGTATGGATACAAAAGATCCCTTCAAAGACATCTCCGTTGATGGCCATCCAGGTAATTACCGGGAATTCCGGCGTAAAGTCATTCTATCTGTAGCTGCGCTGGAAGATAAGGTACAACATCTTGCTGGTCCGAAGTTTCTGTCCCGACTGACTGGCGAAGCATGGAGGTGTACGGAACATTTATCAATAGCTGACCTGAGGTGCCAACGAGGCTGGTTGAAGGTTTTGGAATTCCTAGGCCGAAACTGCAAGCATTTGCCGGAAGTTGAGCTCCATGAAAGCATTGATGAGTTTTTGCTCCACCTGAAACGAAAGCCCCATGAGGGTGCGACAGCCTTTGCATCTCGATTCAAAACTTCTCTTGCGAGACTGGAAAATATGATAGCTGCTGAGAGAGAAGCCTCTCATGCCAAGCGTCGTCGCAAAGACGATCAAGGACGACGTTTCTTGAGTCCTGCATCTCCAGTAGCTAGTTCCCTGGAAAATTTATCCGATGACCATGGTGCTCCTGACAAACCCGATGGTCCTGCTGATGAGACTGATGGTCTGATGGTGAAGTGTCTGAAGGTAGCCGAAAGCCAGCACATGCCGATACTGCCAAGTCCTCAGCCGAGGCCAAAACTGCTGCAGATGCCAAGGATGAAACCTTCACATCGCCTGCCCATAAGAGTGGTCCACCTAGCCAGCCACCCGGCGGTCCACCAAGCCATTCGAGCCGTAGTTCCAAGTCAGGTAGGAAGCATTCCACAGCTTCTTACAAAGCTGAACAAGAGTGTGCTCAAGTGGAAATGCAGTGTATGTTGGGGACGTTAGAGCCTGGATTCAGAAAGCAGAAACCCATTTTTCCACAGTCTGTTTTGGGACATCTGTTTTTGAGGAAGTTTGGATTGAACCGTGAACAAAGAAGCCAAGTCATCAGATCAACAGGAGGGTCTTCAAGATTTTTGCGTGAAGAAGCTCACATGACTGAGCCCACTGTCAATACACAGTTCCAATACATGGTTTCAAGCATCAACGTTGCCCATGCTGAAGATGAAGTTTTTCTGGCTTCAATCCCTGTTGGAATGGCTATCCTGGATACGGGGTGTATACAACATCACAGTTGTGGGGTCAGAGACTGTCCGTCGATATATTGACCATTTTCAAGCATGTGGTTACCCAGTACCTGTTCCCATCGAGCTGCCTCCTGTAGAACTGAGGTTTCAATGGTCACTGTTACAACAACATCTGGTTTATGTTGGACTGTAAAGTTGGGGGATTTGCATGGGACAATTACAACCTATGTGATTGAGGGTGTTGCGCTGTTCCGGCTTTCAAGACGTGTACTGGAAGGTATGGGTGCACTTTTTTGGATTTGGGGTCCATGACAATCACCAGCCAAAAGCACAACATGTTCAACCAGAGCTTGCCCTAAGCATCCAATGGACATTTGTTGCTGCCGCTGTGCCCCATGCCCAAAGAGTTGGACGTTGCACGGCGTGAGACTTCGAACGAATCCAACAAGCCCAATCAGAACTCCGACCTGTGGTCTTCAAATGCAACATGTGCCAAGAGTCAGCCAGAGGACTCTCCTGCCGAGCCTGTTGAATCCCCGAAGCCTGTTACCACTCCCAAGTTCAAGAATAATCCCAAAATAACTCCCAATGATTAGCGTAAAGCATTTCAAACGATGGTGAAGAATGCAAAGAATGGGGTTATAGATTTGGATGTTTACCGGGAGTCACTTGCTAAGGTGTTCAACATAAATGGGGAGGATATAGCCTATGCTGCAATTGCTTATCAACCCAAGAAAGAAAGATTACCCTCTCAAGCAAACAGCCAACAGTTTGAAGTTTCCGTGGCTGAAATTGATCCGTCCATGTGGGGACAAAAGACGTCCGGTGAGCCCCATGACTTTAGGCATTGTTGTGTTTCGTTGCCCAATGTCCGAATCAGTCACACCGGTTGAAGAGGCAATCCAATGTCCTGCACGTTTCTGTTGTAATGAATTTTCCTCAAGCATGCCCGAAAGTAATCATGGGATAGGTATGGAAACCCTTTGTGAAGACACCGATTGGGTTGATCTGGAAGATCAAAAACCTTTGTCCCAGTCCGCCCAAAAGCAGCTTAGGAAAAGTATCATGTCTCTCAGAAAAGCCAGCAGTAGATTGACCTTGTCCCGAATTGCCACAGACCCAGCTGTGGTGGGTGAAAGCCGAATTGCAAGATTGGTTGAAAGACCAAGCCCCAAAGCTTGACCAGCGTGTTGGCCTAGTAGAAGTATTTGCAGGACAGGCCAAACTGTCCAAAACCTTTCAAAATAGATCCAACATCAAAAGCATCAAGTTGGGCCTGAGCTTTGGTCAACATTTCATCAAGTTGCATGACAGACGATATCTGCTGCTCCTGATCGCCTTCTGCCGTCCCAGCCATTTGTGGTTTAGTTTTCCATGTAAATATTGGGGTCCCTGGACAATCATGAATCTCAACCGAGATCCAAAAACTAGGGATGAAATCCCAAGACAATGGGATATAGTGATATAGCCCTGAAATATTTGCATAAGGTATCATAAGGTTTCCGAAGCATGGCATCTCCAGGAGTTCCTAGGTGGACATGGGCACTGCGAGAACCCATGGTCATCCCTGGCATGGGCCGAGTTGAACCTAGGTGAATGTTGGGAAGTCAGAATCGATCAGTGCTCGCTTGGACTGCGTTCTCCGAAGTCCGATGTGCCCATCTTCAAGCCGACAAAAATTGTAACGACGCAAGAGACTCTTGCGGCAGGACTTGTAAATTGTCGCTGCGATGGACAACATCAGCATGAACATCTTGAAGGAGCCGGTAAAGGTAGGAACTTGACTAGTTAGGCCGAAGACTATCCCTGGAAGTTTTGTCGTGTCATGGTCAAGCTCATGCTGCCTAAGGTTAAGTCCAGTTTTCCCAAAAGGCATGTTGAAGAAATCCTAGCTGAAGATGAACTAGATGTGCCTCAGAATGGACTTGATGAACCCCAGCATGAATCAGAGGGCGTTGTTGCCAAACAGCCTGAAGAAGCCCGAGCAAAAGCCTTTGTCCTAAAAGTTCATGTGAACACTGGCCACTCCTCAACTGAACAAATGTTGAGGCATGCCTTCAGATGTCAGTCCTCGCCTGCCATCGTCAAAGCAATTCGTGAGTTTAGGCGCCCGGTTTGTGAAGAACTGAAGAGACCACCAACCCACCGAAAAGCTGCGATTCCGCATGCAGAATCTCCGAACCAAATAGTATAAGACTATGTTCACGCCGAGCTCAAGAGAGAAAACCCTTCAGGAAAAACTGTTGAAATTGTTCGCAATGTTTTTTGACTGTAGTTGATCTTGCAACGGACTCTTGCCAGGAGATCGTTGTCCCAAAAGGTCCATCGGGTATGTCCGAAGCTTTTCGCACAGTTTGCTGTCCTCCATACGGCATGCCAAAGATCGTTTTCATGGATCCCGACCATCGGAACATTTCAGTTGATTTCCAAAGGTATCTTGTCCGACATGACATCCAGCTTCTGCATGCAGCTGCTGAATCGCATTGGCAGTTGGGTAAGGTTGAAGTTTGCAAAAGAATATTGCGCAGCATGGCCCGGCGCACCGTGTTTATTTGGGCTGCCGGTTCAACTGCCTCACCTGAGGAAACCATAGACATGTGTGCAACCCTAAGAAATGAACAACTGAGAAAACATGGTTTTGCTCCAGTGCAGTGGTTCCTTGGCCGCGAACCCAGACATGCTGGTTCACTAGCTGATGTGGACCAACAAATGAATCCTGCCACGCAATCGCAAGTCCTTAATGATCCATCTTCTGCTGCCTCATTGCATCTCCGAGAACCGGCTGCCAAAGCCTTTTTAGAAGAGCATGCCAAGGATGTTTGGCGTAGAGCAAAAGCTGGCCGCAACAGGCCCATGAGAGGTCCCTATGTCCAAGGCCAGTTGGTATACATGTTCAGGCGAGGAGGCCGAGGCTTGTTATCCACAAGACATGGTGTTTGGTTGGGGCCGGGTAGGACCATAGGCACTGAGAGTTCCACCAATAGTCTAATTCCCCGATTAATCTGGGTGTCCTTCAATGGTATCTTGTACAAGTGTTCACCAAAAACCTTGAGACCATTGCCTGAAGATGAAGCCTTGTTCAGAAAACTATCCAAAAACCTTGCAGCCGGTAGCTCGGATGATGAAGTTGAAAGGGCTGAAGTAAAACTAAAGGGTATCTTTGGGCAATACATAGATTTGGTCCCCAGTAAACCTGATGATGATGATGATGATGATGACAACATGGAATTGGGTGAGGACATGCAAGCCGAACCTGACGCTCCCGAGCCTCATTCGGAGGGCGCTCCAAGAAAGGTTCGCCGTAGAATGTATCGGTCTGAGGAATACCTGCGAAAAAGAGCTGCCGGTGCACCACCCATGGGTGCCTTGCATGAGGGTCCAATGCCTCAGATGGTTAGCCTAGAAGGTTTAGATGCCAGCGCATGCCTGCAGAACCCCCTGAAAAGAAACCCCGGGTAACCATAGATAGTGATGCTGATGCTGAACAGGTTGAAGTTGATGCGAATAGGCCCCCATCAGGTGGATACTCACCATCGATAGCCTCAATAGACCCACCAGATGACTAGCACATGCCAGCATCCGAAGATCTGCCAGAGCCAGCCATTGATGAGTCAATGGGTGATGCTGTAACTACGTCAGCCGCTCAGTCCGAAGGACCAGAGCCCAGTGCTGCAGCCGAGCCAGCACAAGCATCCACTGCTGATGATGTCCGCATGGAATTGGAAAGAGCCGTGAATGAACCAGTTCCAGCCGATGATGAGTTGCATGTTTCATCCAAAACCCCAAAACCAAAAATAGAACTCGTGCTTGAGGTTTCCCTGGATATCAGGCCCGAAGATATCAGCGATAATCCAATGTGCTTGTGGGGAGTCTTAGATGAATGTTTCCAAGTTACTTACGTGTTGAGGTATCCTTCCGAAAGCTTTCCAAAGAAGATCAGAAGTTGTTTGGAAAAGCAATGCAAAAAGAATGGAACTCTTGGATTGAAAATAAGGTTAGTTCATTATGTAAGTCAAAGGGCATCTCCACTGAAAAGGTGATCAAAGCCCGATGGGTATTAACTTGGAAGAAAAGCAGCGACCCAGACGATCGCACAAAGACCCCAAGAACGAGGTTGGTTTTAGTAGGTTGCCAAGACCCTGACCTGGGGATAATCCAAGCCGATTCGCCAACCCTCAGGAAAGAAACAAGGCACTTGATTTTGTCGTTGTGCGCAGCCAAAAGATGGCGCATATGCAGTGCAGACATCAAAACAGCCTTCTTGTCAGGAGACCCCTCCTCAAGAGATATCTTTTTCAATCCCCCGAAAGAGATAAAAGAGTGGATGAGCCTGGCTGACGCTGACCTTTACCGTCTTGAAAAGGCGGCATACGGTTTGGCTGAAGCTCCAAGAGCTTGGTTTTCGCGTCTCTCAAGAGAACTCAAATCAGCTGGCCTTACTGTTTCGCAGCTGGATCCTTGCCTTTACAGCCTGCGTAAGGGATCCAAACTGTTGGGTGTCTGTGGAGTTCATGTTGATGACCTCATAGGTGGAGGTGAACCCGAAATGGATCAGGTGCTAAAAGATCTCAAAAAGAAACTACCCTTTGGTGATTATAGGACATACACCATTAGATATACAGGAATAGAGATCCGTCAATGTACCAATACCCATGCTATTGAGTTAGGTCAAGAAGCCTACATTGACGCGCTTGAACCCGTTTGCACCAAAAGCCTTTGTACAGCCAGCACTCCATTAACAGATGCATCCATCATGCGAACATGTGCTGGTCAGTTAGCTTGGGTTGCAACGTCAACCAGACCAGACCAAGCGTTTCTTGCCAGCTACTTGCAAGGGATCCAAGATAAGCATACAGTAGCCCATGTTCAAATGTACAACAAGGCCATCCGTGAGATGAAAGAGAGAAAGGTATGCCTGCGATTCCCTGCAGGAATCAACATCGCCGACTGGCGAATCCTCTGTATCTCAGATGCTGGATGGGGAAACCGTGCAAATGGCGAGAGTCAAGGAGGATACATCCTCTGTGTGACAACACCTGCAATGTTTGAGCGCCGCAGAACGACCTGTTGGATCATCGACTGGCAAAGCAAAAAGTTGTGCCGAGTTGTGTGTAGCTGTCGAAACATTGGCAGGACAGAATGGATTGGATGGTATAGAAGCCTTTCAAGCCTTGCTTGCTGAAACACTTCATGGCATGACCCCAAGGGAATTCCGAGATCAAATCCCAAAAGACCCAGCCGGGTTGGTCATTGGCTCACAAGGATTCTTTGATGCTGTCACTAGAAGCTGCTGCAGTCAAGCAATCTCCCTTGAAAGACGTTTGCACATCGATTACGCCATTGCCAAGGAAACAACTGTGAATCAGAGCATTCTCGTGTTTTGGGTGAAGAATCTCCGAATGAGTGCTGACTGTTTGACGAAGTTAAAAGGGGATACCAAAACACTTTATGAAATTCTTGATGGTGAGATGTATGAGATAACTATGCCTCCAATCAGGCATAAAGGAAAAACAGAAAGAAGCGGACTGACCAGGGTCCAAAAAGGGTCCAAACAATGCCAAGCAAGCCCAGTCAGTCTGAGCACCCAGTTTCCTGCATGCCATGTTTTTACCACTGGTGTTTTACATGTGTGTTTTGCACAGTGTAAAACAATGCACAGTGCCAGTGCATCTATCCGAAATGGTTCCGAACGTGCCAATAGCCGAAGCTGCCACTTCATGCCACAAATTGCCATAAGCTTCAATGCCGGGTAATAGTAGGGATAGATAAATAAGATAATTAAATAGTGGGGACACTCTTGTCAGGTCATGACGGAAAAAGGCCGTGTTGTGACCGCCCTTGTCTCAAACCCATAGCCAGCGCAGTGAACGTGCACAGCGGGTTAAATAACCTTGATTTGCTGCCAGCTTGTCAAGCTCCAATTGCCGAGTGACTCATGGCGATGGCTTCTCCTCAGAAAGTTCGCCGTGGTGATGCAGATGATGCCTCGCCGACTTCATAGACGCTCAACGGAAGTGAAGTCCGAGCCCTTACTGGACCTCTCCATCGTGCGGTGGTCCATGGACAAGCTCAGATGGTGATCGATACGTACCGTGGATCCAGAGCTCCCAAAGCTACGCATGTGCCTGCCACCTTGGTAGTCAATGAGTGCCAACAGATGGCCGGTGCATGGCAACATGTCCGAAGCCGCAAAGCGCCAGCGTGATGGCGACTTGCTGGAATGGGAGCATGATGTTGAGAGCATCGTGTCCTATTTGGGACGGGCTCAGAATCTTCCATTTCCACTTCCCTCCACAGTGGAAATCCCTATGTGAGTGGTCCGTTGAAAAATCAGCCCTTCATGCATGTGAACGCAAAAATTCCCTTGCCGAAAGACATGTCCATTGTGGATTGGGGACGCGCCATCTGCACCATGGATAAGGTGAAGGACAAGAACCTTTGCTACATGGAGATGGCTACTATGGCTTCTTCGAATGATGACATGAATGGTTATCTGGAATGGATTGCCAAGACCTACGGAACTCAGGGATCAGGAAGCCGAAGGGGAAGATTACGAAGGCCGTTGACCTTGCCATGTGCCTGGAAGCTATTTTGCTGGAAGACTCAGGTGATTGATGATGGAATTGCCTTCACTCACCAAATAAAGTGAAGCTGCAGCGGAGGAAAGATGGAAGCCCATTGCCCCATGGAGGGCGTGTTGATTTTGCAATCTGCCTGACTGAGGTGCTGTGAGCAAAAATCGAGAAGTGTAACGAAGTTTACATCCAGTGGGTCAGACATACATGTGTCAATGCCGCGGCTGCCATTTTCCATATCAAGGGCCCTTGGGCCTTCCCCAATTCGGGGTAAGGCGACGTTCAACCTGCCATGAATAATTCCCAGCTTTCGACATTTGCAAGTAGTCAAAAATTATAAACTTTGGAGATACACAGCTCGGTGATTCCCGGCGACGTTGGGCGCTGGCCGTGGCGACGATGACATTGGTGGCGAAGGGTTGCCGCCGAGGGAAAGTGACGATGGCCCCCCAAAGGCCGTCGTACCTGCGGCGTTGTCGTACCCCTGTCCAATTCTTTAAAGGCAGACGGCTGTCCGTGTATTCCCTTTTCAGCTCTTCTTTAGACCATCTCTTGGGGTTGCGTTTATGTTTTGGATTGAATGGCTGAATCATTGAGATTTGCAATCAGATGAAAAGGTTGATCCTCGCTCTGCAAGTGAATCCAGCTGGGTTTGGATGTGTTGAACCCATCAACAGAGATGAGAATCAGCACCGCTCATGTTGAATCATTAGTTTCGACTAGCTGATGTAAGATAACAAGATGATAGAAGCATATAGAAGCTATGGGATATAACGCCGCGAGAACGGCTCTATTGATAAGTTGGCGCTCAAACGAAGCAACTCCACAAATCCTTGGAAGCCCTGAGCAACTCAAAGAATCGAAATTATAGGGTGTGATAAGTCATGTTTCGCATTAAAAGTGCCATAAATTTGAATGATTCTCCGATTTGCAGACATACCAACAGATCGTATTGTGGGTCCACATATCCCATCATATCCCGAAAGGGATATACTGGTATACTCAAAAAATGGCTGGTTTAAAACCATGCGCATCCCCTGTTGACATTGCTATCTGGCAAATTAAATACCATATAATATGTCATAATTATGTGTGTGTAAAATCTAAATCAAAATTAATTCTATAATTTACATGCGTATCCCGAAATACCCCAAACATTCCCAAGCAAATACAGCAATCAAATGGTTGGTGTTGTACCATTCGTATCCTCTGTTGTTGTTTGTCCCCACTATCAGACCAAAATCGTTTGGTGCATCTGGGCATTCCAAAGCAGTGTGGGCGATGAGGCCCTGACTCAACGTCCTGAGAGATGCCATCGCCTGCAGTGCACATGCGGAAGCTGCACCACATTGGAATCAGAATCTTCAACTTTGAAGCCGCCAAAAACAACAAAACAAAAAGGAAAATCAAGCAAATCTTCCGCAAATCAAACGTTCCTGTGTTTTTGAAAAAAAAACGGAAGAAAGTCTTCCCCCCCTTCCCACTGCAAGGTTTGTGGCAAAGCCGCGATTGTGTTTTCGGATTTCTCGAAAGACATTGAAAGATCGCGACGCAGGTGACCCCGCAAATGCTTGTTAGGCCACGTATGACCTGGATCGTCGACAAATCTTGGTATAGGTCTACCAAAATGGATAGCGAATTTGTTCCAAATTGTGCGGCCAACTTTGTCATTGAGACCGATACCCATTTGGTCTGAAGTCCCCCCTGCCAATTTTCACAGTCGCGGCAGGTGCAGGCGCAGGTCCGCAACTTTCAAGCTTTCCTGCTCCCAGGTTGCAAGCCAACAAGCGCGCGAACACGAACTGCATCGACTTGTATGTATTGAACTGCCGTAAATTCTGCAGGTTTTGCAAACTGGGGCGGCCAAACTCTACTCATGGGTCATCAGCTGACTCTTCCGCCGAACCGGTTTTTCAATATTACGACTAAACATGTCTGCAAAGCATTCTTGCAAGAACACAGAATACGAGACATTCGATTTCAGGTCCTCTGGTCCAAACAGGACCCCAACGCAAAAGGGGAAGATGAACACGAAAGAAATAGGAAGAAAACAGGACCCCAACGCAGAAGGGAAAAACGACCACGAAAAAAATACGAAAAAATAACACGAAAACAATGAGAAAAAAAACTGGACCTCCTCAAGCCAGCCTTAAAAAAGACAAAAATTTGGAAAATCAAGAAAAACCTCGAGTTTTTTGCGTTTTTTTTTGCGTTTTTTTTGCTTTTTTTTTGCGTTTTTCTTGTTTTTTTTTTTGCGTTTTTTTTACGTTTTTTTGGTTTTTTTTTGCGTTTTTTTTTTGCGTTTTTTTGTTGTTCTTTTCTCCTCTTCCCAGGGGCCGCTGTTTCTGTGCGAGGTGTTCTTTGCGACCCATATCTTTGATGTAATTTCCTGTGGCCCTGGGAAATTGGATTTGAGCCGCTTTATGCTTAAAAAGAGTGCAATGCAATTATTTCCTATAAGTGATCCCTATCCTGCTGGAACTACGAGATAGTGAAGAGGCAAAAACAAAACAATTACAAACAAGAATAGCACAATAAAACAAAAACAATTACAAAACCAAAGAAACTAAAGAAAACAACAACACACAAAACATGCAAAACAAAAAATCAGAAAACAAACACAAAAAAAAATGCAAAATCGAAACACAAAAAAAACACGATAAAAACACGAAACAATAGGAATTGCTCGCACATCCTCTGTGGCTCAGAAAATCTCATAAGACTAGGAGTTCATTGGGATCGTTATACAAGTGGAAGATGCCTATTGGCTTATCAGTCCCCAGTAATTATTCTTGGCGACTCCTTCTTTTCGTCGGCTAAAGTGTTTGATGGATATTCATGGATATTCACATTCATTCACCACTCCTGTCTGGGCCCATCCTTTTGATCAATCGATCACTCTCTACCTGCCTTTGCCTGCGAGCCGTGGTCTTGAGGCCTGACAGGTCGACGACTATGATGAACGGATCCTACAATTCTCATCCCCATGGTGGATATCTGGAAGCAATCCTATCCAATGATCATCCTCATTGGCTGAAAGTGTAGAAATATCTAGCGATAAACCCTGGGTACCGAATGGTATCAACGTTTCAACTTGCCCCCCCCCAAAAAAAACCACGGGAATCAGTCGTTTTAGATCGTTTTGTGGGACTCAGTTGCGTACAAATTTGGCGGAACGATTTCCGGTACATGGATTGAACTACCTGTAGGACAAATTATGTACACGAGTTTGGAATCATGAGTAAACAGCCCTCTGAGAAATGGAAATCAAGAAATCCACTACTAAACCATGGTTTTCAAAGTTTTTTTTCTTGGGGAAGGTATTTGCTGATCATGGTTGGGTCAATTCGTGTGACTTGCGAGACTTATTTGTTCCTGCTCTTGGGAATCTCTTGTGGGAACGACGCGACATGGCTGTCAAGACCTTGGCAAAAGGTCTAATCGTGATGCTGGCGGCTGAAATTCCCGCCTCAGCCCTTCATGAGGCTTCAGCCGCTTCCATATCTCATCTACATTCCAATCATGCCAGATTCTAGTAAATGAGATATTAAATGATACCAGTAGTACCGCACAAGGCGGTGGCGGAAGTTTCAAAAATAGGAAACCTATAGGAGAGGTTGGTTGTTGTGAATCAGGGATGGCAAAGCGAATCCACTGATGGACCGAAAGGTGCTTG
>Ga0126342_10015413_pt1 | contig 13400 bp, 10 predicted proteins | sample Cyp1metagenome_FD_92528 | JGI IMG/M metagenome (GOLD analysis project Ga0126342, IMG submission 92528) | Coral microbial communities from Lord Howe Island, Old Settlement Bay, Australia - Cyphastrea 1 metagenome | ecosystem: Host-associated > Invertebrates > Cnidaria > Coral ...
GATAGAGAGAAAGATAGAGAGATAGATAGAGAGATAGATAGAGAGATAGATAGAGAGATGGATAGAGAGATAGAAAGAGAGATAGAAAGAGAGATGGATAGAGAGATAGATAGATAGATAGATTGATAGATAGATAGATAGATAGATAGGTAGATAGATAGATAGAGAGAGAGATAGAGAGAGAGAGAGATAGATAGATAGAGAGATAGATAGAGAGATAGATAGAGAGATAGATAGAGAGATAGATAGATAGAGAGAGAGAGAGAGAGAGATGGATAGATAGATAGATAGATAGATAGATAGGTAGATAGATAGAGAGATAGAGAGATAGATAGATAGATAGATAGATAGATAGATAGATAGATAGATAGATATATAGGTAGATAGATAGATAGATAGATAAATAGATAGATAGATAGATAGCTAGGTAGGTAGATAGATAGATAGATAGGTAGATAGATAGATAGATACATAGATAGATCGGTCGGTAGGTAGGTAGGTAGGTAGATAGTTGGAGAAAGAGAGAAAGACGGAGAGAGAAACAGAGGAGACCTCAACCATCTGTCGGTCCATCAGTGGCTTCGCTTTGCCATCCGTGATTCGCAACAACCAACCTCTCCTATAGGTTTTCTATTTTTGAAACTTCCGCCACCGCCTTGTGCGGTAGTACTGGTAAACAAATGTAAACTGACGTAAGCAATCAGCATCGGGTATGTTGTTGAGTTTGTTTACAAGATGCAGAACAGCTGTTTGCATTTTGGAACTGTGGTCAGGGCAAGAAAAAGAAAAAGAAAAAAAAGGCACGTGGAAACGAGGGTGCACCCAGGCATGTTTGGCAACCTTCGGCAATGTCTGGCGGCTCTTTTCCATCTTCCGAGCATCGTGCTTCATCCTGCTTTGATTCGACTTTGATGCTTTCTGATATGTTTCACTCGCTACGTGCATTTTGGTTCCCGCAAATTTTGCGCCAGTCTCCAGCTCTGGGGGGTTTGAGGAGGACATTGCCCAGAGGGTTTTGCATCAGTAGACTGTTGGCATTGAAGAAACGTCATGTGAGACAGCCGCAAAATATAGGTTTCAAACTTCAACCCAGTGCTTTTCTCTTTTGGTGGTTGCAACATGTTGCAACTTTCCGATTCGGCCTTACAAGCGTCACAAGCGTGGTTCTCTTGAATATACCATTTTCATCCATTTTCCTTTTGATGTAAAAAGGCCTGCTGCTGCTCAGGTTTCTTGAGCTTTAGATTCAGATTTACAAACACAAACAGGAGGGCGCTGATTCCTTGCCTTCCAGCCCGGTCGCTTGTGCTGAATAATGCTGAATATAGGCTGTTGGTTTTTGGCTTCCCATACCCACAGACGCCATCAGACGCCCACACTATGGGGGCAATGTACGGCAATGTGGCAACTGCTGCTCCGTTGCGTTATCAAACATGGAAGGCTGTGAGGGTTGGCGCTTTAGGACGTGAACTTCAGAGGGGTTTCTTCGACATACGCCATCATGTTCCTAAAGCCTAGCTCTAAAGTCAAAAGATGAAATCAAGTTGGACCTTCTCCAACCTTGGCATTGGTTCCAACCAAGGCCTCCATACCGTCCATGTCGGCACCGTCGCGGCGCCCCCTATGCAAATTTGGTGCAGACTGCTACCGAAAGAATCCAGATCACAAGAGGCAGCAACTCAGCTCTCAGCACTTGATCGACTTAGCATCGCTTCATTTATTGTAGAATGAATATTAACTAATGAATTTTATAAATATATGTAATTAGTTTAATTATATTGATACAGAATATAATGATGCATAATTTTTAATGATACACAGATATAGGTCAAAACCGCTCAGAAGAAAAACGCCTCTGTCCTCTAACCCCACACCAGGCGGTTTTTCCCCAATGAGGCTTGATGATTTGCGCCTCAGAATTGCCTCATCGGTTCTTGAAGGTGGTTTTTCTTGCCCCAGTTTGATTTTAGACATTGCGATTGACAAAACATAAATCGTTCGCTTGCTTGATGTCATCGTATGCAGAATTTAGAGCCGCAACCGGAGTCTTACTTGGGATACAGTTTGCAGCGCTGCAGCGCTGTATCCTAAAATGCGTCGAACATGTCCAACACGTTGGACTTGGAACGGTGTGTTCTGGATACTTTTGGACCTCAGGTTTTGCCATCCCGGCGACCCAGATCATCCGGACACACCAGCGGAAGCAAGAGAAGCTGTCCCTGAAGAAGAAGGCAGGGACTGGTTCCCAGTGTTTCGAACGGCATTTCTCAGGAATCAAGGCGCATTCAGAATTTCTCTGGTTTAATGCATTTCACATTCATTTTGATTTCAGTGATATGTCGAAATGAGGCGGCAGGCACAGCTGATAAAGATGCAGAACATTTTTGGGTAAAGGCGGTTTGCAACAATTTCCTTTCCTCGACGCAAAACTTATGACGTTAATCGGTCAATCAGGAACGAACTGGATTGCGCTCAGGGAAGGGTAAGGTTGTTGCTACGGAGTGGAGCAAGCAACTGAACCTGCATGCCTTGAAGACCCTTGTAGGAATTGCAGAGACTCCAGTAACGCCCCTTCGAAGTGCATCCGGTATTGGTGCTCACAAAAGCTTTGCAGACCCAGGAGCTTTTTGGTTTGACTGAGGATTCTGCAATTTTCATTTTCTCAGCTGCTCAATCTTCTTGAAAACTAAAGGGGCGCCACCGTAAATATGTAATCAGTGACACCTATTTGATTTTAGGATAATAAACTATAATACCTATAATAACGTGAGGGCCAGCGCTCTACATTGTTCCATTTTCTGTCTTGGAAAACACCCAGAATGGAGACACAGGAATATGTGTTCGAAATTTCAGCTCTGAAGGCACTTTGGCAGTGGCGCAAAGCCTTCTGAAAAAGCTGTACTAGAACCCATCAGGTGTTCCAAAATCGGAAGAGCTGCTGAACTGGTTGTGTACATTGGAGCAGCGGGTGTCAGAAACGGGTGGCATATACCAAACTGAAGCACTCGACTCACATCATGCTCTGAGACTTTGCGGGATTGCTTTGCAGGAGAGACCACGGAAGATGCGGAAGTAAAAACTGTCAAATGGTCTTCGAAGTTTGAAGAATTCGGCCCTAGCACCGGAAGACTCTTTGTTGCATGCTGCGAAGTGCAGCAGGGTTGCACCCATGATACAGGCCTTCGATACAAATGGCTGGCAAATAAAGAGTCTCATCTTTAGGGCCTGGAACTGCAAGTCTTTCAGCTGCCGGCCAGCTTGATTATTGTTTGAAGATTAAGTCTTGAGATATCAGGTTGACATGTGTTCACAATGGAGGTCAAGAAAATGCAAAGATTTCAAAGGGGTCGAAACACAAATGGATGAAACTTTCCTTTTGTGCGATGTCCCAGGCGGGAGAAGGCCCAAGTCCGCTGTGGATTTCGACGAAGGCTGCGCAAAGAAACTATCGACAACGTACAATTTCACACAACTAGCAGGAGAATGCCCTATTCACTAGTCAGGCTTAATCAGGCTTGGGTCCTTTTGGGCAACCTCAACCACCTCAACCTTCTCGAATCTTTGAATTCGGAACAAGACACGTGCGCTCGAGTCGCTGCAGCGATATTTTTTGGCATTTTCCAGGTGTGGAAGATGCAGAGGTCCTCGAGGCGCCTGCTTTCTGGAACCAAATCCTCGAACAGTACCGAACAGCAATGTATGACATTATGGTAAGGTGGATTAAACAGGATTAAAACATGGTTCAAACTAAAACTTACAACTGTCCAACGGCATAAAATTTAGTTTCGGGGGTTTGCAAGCTGCGCGGGAAGAAGGCGTTGGAAGGAAAATGGAGGGAGACGATGGAAAATTCAGGTGCAAGATGTAGAATGTATAGCATGAACATGCACAACGCACGGGCTCTCCCGCTGTCTCTGTATGGTTTTTTTTCCTGCTCTGGAAGTCTATATATTGTAGGTCTCAAATGCAGAAATCACCAGGTGAGGGCATCAATAAAGTCAAGAACTTCACGAATTCTCAACATCAGAGTCTCAGGCGGAATGCATCGGAAAGTGTTGCAAAGGCCTTGGCGGTGACTCCAGTAGCCCGAAGTGCCACACGAACGGCGTGCAGATATGGCGAGGCATGCTGGGACACGAGGCCAGACCATAGAGCCAGGTCCCTTTGCACACATTAATCATCATTGGGATTCATTGAGTGCATGCTACGGACGTGTTGTATCATCCTGTGTATCATATATTGTAAGGATAACAGTTCTGGGTCAAGCCTTGGAAGCATTATATTATATTATGGATAATTTATATAATATATATGTATATATATAAGAAAAAACATTGAAAGCTGATGTTGGCAATTCTTGGCAGCAAATTTCAGATTCATGGGGCTTGGCTGGAGAAGCATAGCAGTTGGCAGTTGTTCAGAGGTACCCTGGCAGCTGGTCTGAAACTGGGGTGACATTATCCTGGGAATTCCTGGTATATTCAGCAATGACATTGCGTGGCTTTCGGCATGTTTTTGCTTGATGCTGAACTTCTTGAAAAGGCACACCTAAATCAAATGGGATTGAATAGGTTAATCAAGCAAGGACTGGTGGTTTCAGCTAAGTCCTTGTATGTCCTTGTAATTAGTTTGACAAGGCTTATGAGCTACGTGCTCGCATGGGGCATTTTCTTGTGAATGTCTAGGAGACATACCAAGAGCTACCTATCATTTATTGGAAACGCTGTCGCAACGGTGTGCTCTTAGCATTTGCTCCAAGGTTTGCTCATCCGGGCGATCCAGACCATCCATCCACTGTTTCTGCAGGCTCTGCCCGTGGATGTTGAAGCTTCCAACATGCAAAGACCAGTGAATGGCCAGGAAGCAACTTAGGGTTGCCTAGTTTTAGAGTATTAGTGTTGCGAACGAGCATGCGCATTCTTATCCCATTGTGGGTCCACATGGGCTAAGAAGGTCATTCTGGTACATGGTGGTCACTATTTGCTTGGCCACTTCAAAATTCAAATCTCATGTGTTTCTTCCCTGCAATCCTCTCACAGTTCTTGGTGGTCAATATTCATATGTTCGTTTGCTACTGAAATTGATTATGTAGATTGAGAGACAACAAAGCTGCTCCGCACCAGGCGCATCTTCATCAGTTGCTCGAACATCTTTGAGAGATCATGGCCACACTGACCAAATTTATATTTTTTCTATCAGAAAGAAAGTTTGAAGTTTGAAGGATGCAAGGTCTACATATGGGGAAATCAGCAAAGCACGGAGATCCATTTTCACCTCGCCGAGACAGCCGGTAGAGCTTTGCATCAGCACTATGCACTACTCACAGCCAACCGTGATCCAGGATTTTAAATAAATAAATAGATGCTGTAAATATAAACGCACATATAAATAAGCAATATAAATAAACGTATAAAGTATGTGTATATATATATATATATTATGATCATTCTAGATCATCCCGATATATCTCGACAAATCTTGGAAAGCTAAAACAAGCCAAGTCTTGCCAGCCAGGGCTTTCAACATCGGGAAGAGAGGACGTGATGGAAGGCATCATTTCGAGGGTGGTTGAGCTATGTTGAGCTAGCTTTCAACGCATTCTGTTTTTGCATCAGCTACGTTTGGGTCAGTCCTTTTGCTTGTGCCACCAACCCTGGTGTTTCTTCACAGTTTTTGGACTGATGTTGATGATGTTGATGTTGTTTCCCCCCCGCACCCTTTTTTTCCGCGGCGAGGTACTGATGTTGACTGGAACACGATGGAAGTGCGGTCAGATTCAAAGCCTGGAGAGAACATTGGCGAAAGATGCTTGGCACCCAATGATGCAAAAGGGTGTGAAAGATTGTGAAACCCAAAGAAACCCAAATCCAAAAGAATCAGAAGAAACACTGGCAGAAAGGCACTGAAATCTAAGACTCTAGGATTGTTCCAAAGCCAAAGCTCCCCTGCAATGCCAGGTGGCCTGTCACCGCTCAGAGGTCCAGAGGCGGATGTTCGGTTTCATGCATGACAGGGCGAGCATAGGGGACTTGAGAGGCTACTTTTTTACTTTGTATGTTTCTCTCATTTTTTTCCCTTCTGGCATTCGCACAACACAGCCAAATCTATCTATATAAATCTTTCCTTTGACACAGCACGTCTACCCGGTCTACCCATGGCCATTCTATGATCCCAGGGTGATTTCATAATGTTTCATATGGTTTCATTGGCAGTTCTATCCAAAACATGGTTTGTCTTGGCTCCGCACGCTGCCATAGCAGGCGCGACCTATTGAGGACTCTTGGCAAGGATTTGATGCTGCGCAGACCTCATTTCGCTGAAATTTGCCCTGGTCTTTCTTGCATGCAATTAGCCGTAATATTGATATTTGTTAATATTCAAGGTCACTAGACAACCAGATAGAAACCATGCGTTGCTGCACCTGCTTAAGCAAATGTTCCATCATTAAAAAAAAAACTCCAGCACCACATGCCATGGCACTTCTCCGATTAGCTCTTCCTTCCAGTTCTTCCTCAAAATGATTTGGAACATTTGTGCAAAAGCAAAGTTGATCTCAAGATATCTCAAGATGGCACATTCAGGCTGGATGTTGCCCTGGTAGGGAAAGGCATGGCAGTGCTGCAGTTGGTATTTGAAGCACGCCTTGTTGGTAGAATCCAGCTTCGTTCAGTTTCTTACTTGCCATGCCAGCTATAGCCTACATTGTGAAATTATAGCCTGTGATAGCTTGCGTCTCTTCATGGGATGATGCCTTGGGGCTGATTTATGGTTTTACGGATTGTTGCCCAACCTGTGATCGATGATGCCAAATTGAGTTCATCAGCATCAATAGTGACTCACCCTTGCAAAAAAGATAATGAAACATGACTAGCTCCTGATATTTTCATATGTTTTCCTTCCACTCTCCCTAACCTGTTGGAGTCTTGTACGGGAGAGTAAGTGTGTGGCGCTGCTGAGTCTCCATTCCCTCTGGCGGCTGAAGATCCCAATGAGGAAACAGAGGAGGATGAGGCAGAGGATGCAGAGGACTGGGGTGCCGAAAAAGCAATGTGGTTCAACAAGTTCTAGCCAGAGAAGTAGTTCAGCTAAGTATCATCATGCTTAGTTTAACAAGGTTAAATAAGTTTAATCTCAGTTTGGGTTTTCATGGATGTAATGCCACTCTGAATCAGCTCATTTCTTTTGTTGCCTGACCGCTAGATGTTCGCTTCAGTCATGGCATCACTTGAGCCTTCTTTCACTGCCTCTTCTCGATGTGCTCTCGCCTCAGGAGGCAGCAGAAATCGACTTTCCAGTCAAGGAGTGGCAAAGGGCACCTCAAGATACCTCAAGGGAAAGTGGAATGCAGTTCGGGAAATCCGACTGCCCAGAAGACACGACTGAGACCATTGATTTGCATTCGTTTTTCCATCTCTCTTTCTCTCTCTATGTGTACTGTTTAATAACCTGGTCCTTCCATTGCTACTTACATTTTAGGTACGAAAAAAATCAGGTACGAACTCAGATTTCCAGCACGTTTTGAAAAAGACTTTCGTTTGTGAAAAAAGAGGAAGAGACTGGGCCCTGAGCTATGGTACAGCGTTGTTTGGCAACTCTGGGGTAACCTAGCTGATATAACCCAGGGACTGTCGTGTTGGTCCTTGATCTAAAAAAAATGGCACCAGGAGTTGGTGCAAGTGAATCCTGGGTACCGATTAGTACCTGAAATGGAATTTGCGCGCTTTTGCGCTTTTTTGTGCGTTTTTGTGCGTTTTTGTGCGTTTTTGCGCGCATCTCCCAAAGTGGGTTCAAGGGACCGACTTGGACCTATCGGAGTGATGGGGGCCTGCGACACAATTCACACTTGACCAATCCAAACCAATTTGAGCATGTGGCGTTTAAATCCAAATCGCAACCCAGTCGCTGTGTAAAATCAAAAAAACACTCGAAACCACCAAAAACAAACGATGCAAAAATAAAAGGTACGAACAGAGATTTAAGGTACGAACCAAGAATTCAGGTACGAACAGGGGGAGGGGCAGAAATAAAAGGTACGATGGATGGTTCAGGAATGTGTATTGATATTATATTGATATGATTTGATATGTTATAGCGATTATAGCGATTATAAAATATATAACAGAATTGATCATACACTGTGGCACTGTGGCATCACGGGTTTCAAGTTGGTACGTGGTTCGTGATGGTTGATTTTTTGAACTATCAATTTATCAATATCAGATTCAATTCCTGACCGCAGTTCCCTCCCTGGCACAGGCTAGAAAAAGAAGTGGGCCTAGCGGGAAAACATGTGGTTTGCTTCTATGTTGCGCTACTCTCCTTCCTGGCATCGTGCCCAAGCTAAAAATGCTGCCAACGCCAAGGCTGAGATGACCGGAATTTTTGCCATCATCTCACTTCCTCAATGCTGGAAGTTCATGGAAGTTCAAAGTGATGGATATTTGTGTCAGCTTTGTGTCAGCTTGCGATGTCGCTTTAAGGCGACTTTTCTTGCGATCACGTTCGACAACATGGTGCACCTCAGGGAAGATCAACAGCTTGTGGAACCGACTTGGGACGGTGAGCGCGTTACGATCCTCGCCGGACAACCTTTTGAAAATTCCGGGATGTCTCAGGATGCTCAAGTATACTCTGCATATGGTGTCTTTCCACTTTTTTGTTCTCAAAGCTACTCTCCGTTTCGGGTGACATAGCTGCTGCTTGAATACATGCATTTGGACGAGCAAAGCTTCAATATTCGTTGTAACTTCATGCTGCATCTTTTTGCATACTCAATCCATCTCAATCCGCTATAATTTTCCGACAAATATATATCCGTCTGCCTGTTGTGCAGCCCGCCGCCGCCACAAAGTGAAGACACAGTCAGGATTGACATGGTAGGAATATGCAGGAATAGCATGAATAGCAGGAATACCTAAGTGTAAAACCCTTAGACCTTGGTGGCCAAGGCCCTTAAAAATCTTATAGAATCTTAAAATCTAGCCGGAATAGAAGGAGCGAAGGAGCGTACTTCTGAGAGAAAAATATGCAAATACTCGACAGGTAAAGTAAAGAGTTGTTTTTTCATTTTTTTCCCTTGCAGGGTGACCATGCATTCTTCCGTCTACAGGGCCCTTGAGAACGCATCCGCAAATACATCAATATCATCAATTGACAATGGCCATTATGCTGAAAGACGCTGGGGATAACGTTGGTTATGCATGGTTATGCACAATTGGGATCAATTGGGCTAATTACTCTCATGCTTCACCGGCTTCACCCCTAGGAATGGACCTGGTACAGTGATCAGCTGGCCGCATGCCCGCAGAGATGAATTTGAGCCTCAGCTAGACAGGAGGGAAACAGGAGTGGAAGTATTAGGCAGGGCCAGTTGACATCATGCGGGATTAATGGAGTCCTGCTTATTTGCACACCATGGATGGCTGCAAAAGAACAAAACGGACAACAGTTCTGATACTTTTAGAATGTCCATAGTTTCATAGTAATTAATCACTTGCGGGGTTCCTCAGAGCCCGTGCGCACTTGGGGCTGGACGCTAGTAAGAGTGCAGAATAGTGCAGACCTGTGGACAATTATACAGATGCAAGCGGCGCGTGTGAAAGTGAAGAGGCAACATGGCATGTAAATAAGGAGCTTTGTGGAGTGGAGAGAAACCTTTCCTGGAACATCCCAGGACGCCAAGCAACCCTTTGTCCTAGGTAGTCCGCAAAGCAGACCGGCTTTCGGCCTTGCACTTTGCAGTTTGGAGACTTAGTGCTGTATAGTTTCGCTGACGCTCCCTTCCTGCATGCTACTGTAGTGTGGCAAAGAACAGTGATGGGCAAGCAGAGAGAAATATCATGTGTCATGCATTACACATTGCAGTGTGGAAAGCTGTGCAGGTTGGCATTTTTGAGCTGGCATTTTGACTCATTTTGCATTTCTGTGCCTGACATTTGGCAAATTTGACCCCTGGCGTATTTGTCATTCTTCGCCAATCAACCGAACCTAGGTGGTGAAGCATCGACGGACCCAAGTAGTTCGCCATCAGAAAGGGCCTGGTCTTCTGTTTCTTCGTGCGCTGGAGGAGCCCAAATAAATCTTGCAGAAATTGAACATATACAGCGAACGTGTTCTCGACATTGAGGGAGGCCACCCCCGTGCGGGACACACTGATTGTGGCACAAACATGATCCTGAGACAAGGTGTGAAGAGCAACAGCAAAGGTAATATCATGTAATATCTTGTCGTCGCCGGCAAGATTGCAGACATAGTGCAGATATAACTTGAAGAACTCCAACAGGCATCGAGAACAAGACCACCAAAAACGAAACACGAAGACTTAAGGGAAAGCACTTGTGAAAGTGAGAAACATCAGATGAAAACGAACACCACAAGAAACCCGCAACTTGTACATCTACTCAAACCATTGTGTCCATCGCTTCAGGACTTGGTGGAAATATTGCCTTTGATGCTTGCTTCAATTTAGGCAGACCTCCAAAAGCACCACCGAAGCACATCTACAGAGTGCCTCCAGCATTGCAGATTGGGCTGTGATGACGTGTTGACTCCCTGCCCCAAACCCGGGAGACCCTGTGAACATATTGGAGTCCGTCGACACAAAGGATTGGGGCTTAGCGTGACGTGAAATGTTTTAAAAGTATTTAAAAGTTAGTTTTTTGAACCCATGGTCCCGTGGTTATTGCAAAGTGGGGCAGTTTGGCTGGGGATGTTTGATTGGCAGAAAGGCTAGACATGTGAGCGGGCCATAGGCTGCAATGAAATCGCTAATGACCACTTGGCAGTGGCAGAAGCACGGACAAAGAAAAAAGAAAATGGCACTGATCAGCTGCAAATCTCAACTGCCGTGAAGTACTGTAAAGAGAAGTAAAGCCAGATGGGCCTTGAATGTCACAAAAAATCTGAAGCAGAGCATGAAATTTTGCAGGAGTAACTTGGACTGGAAACCTGCTGGTGCCTGCTGTTGGAGGATGTGACTAGTGACTAGTAGTTTGATTACGACGCCGGTTTTCTGCCTCCACAGTTGCCGAGGAAAAAACTGCAGAAACATGGCAGCAAGAGTATATAATATAGAAGTTTTACTACCCCAAATTTGGAGAAACCAGTCTCAATGCATACGTAAGCAATTCACATCAGCCTACAGAAACATAGGATACTACAAAGAACTTTTTTGAATCTTGATTTTCGAGTTTTATGCTTGGTCGGAGGTGAGGGCAAGCTTATTGAGTCTCGGTCAGTAGATGGCCATATGGCCAGCTGCTGAATTCATTCAGCAGCCTAGGTTGACCCAGTACCATCGGCTAGTGGATGAGCTTACTGGCGACGAGCGAATTGTCAGGGGCCCTCAGGCTTATGCCCCGGAACCTTTGGAAAGCATTGTGCCTTGGCAAAGACTCCATGTATGCAGACGTGTAGCCCATCATATTCAAATATATATTCAAGCTAGATCAAGCTAGCTTCAAATTGTTCTGTAGTTCCAGTAATTGTCCTTGTGACGAGCTGGTGAAGGGATGAGACTGCGCTTGGAGTGGCTGCAACTTGCTGCAATGTGCAGCTGCAATGTGCAGGTGCAGCCAGATTGCTGGCTTCGGTACGACGTCTATTTTGAGGGAAAGGGCACCCTAGCTGCATACCGGGTTCCATCGGGTTCCGGTATGGTGAAGGCACTGTTGATTTCTCTTTTTCAGACTGGATACCCTGCACCGCCCAGTCCAGTCATGGGCTATGAGGGAACCTGGCTAACACCCATTCCCATGAATCTATTCAGTCCCATGAGTCCGTGTACCATTTTTCACCGCAGGACTGGTAATACACGGACTGTCAATCTGTGTATTTTTCTTCTGTCAAAGCATGTCAAAGCCAAGGACTTGGACAAGACCTCCAAGCGACAACCATCGAAAACAGCAAGCTAAAGTGCTCCAGCACCTTTACTGCAATGTGCCAAAATGGTAACAAGCCATCCCTTTACATTGTCAACATGCTCGATTGAATCTGTCCTTGCAACCAATCTATGTTTGCTTGGCACTTTACAGTTCGAGCTGCCTGGGCGGACGTCTATATTCAATGTACGTATGTATAGTAAAAAAGAACAGTTTATTTTTCCATGATTTTCCGATTTATAGTATATGATGTATATGTCATTAGCTAGTGCCATGGGCGTGAGTGCGTCTCATACAAAAAAGATCAGAAACGATTCATAACTTCACCATACTTCACCATACTTCACCCATGCCATCCCATGCCCCCTCCTGTCCCACTCATTGCACTGATCTACTCCGTGGATCAATCCGCCCAGGCATGGAATCCTGCAGCGCTTTTAGCTTCTGCAATATAAATGGACAGAAGAGACTTGAAAAAACTCGAAAAAAAACAAATGCAACATATATAACTTATCTAACACATGGAAGCAACATGAAGCAACATGGTTCAAACTGATCAAACGACTCTTGGAGGGGTATGTTTGGCCATTGACATCCATGCGTAAAGTCTAAGCCCATAGAGGTTCCATATACTCTAAATCTATACATCCTTTAATTATTAGCAACTCTGGACAGAAGATGAAGAGATTACTTCGAACTCCTCATGACTCTGGCGTTTGACAAGTGTCACTGTCCCCTAACAGGCTGACCAAACAATGTTGCTGCTGTAAATCACATTCAAACATGTTCAATATATGTTCAATATCAATATCACTCGACCACCATCGATTTTTCCCGTTCAGCCCAGGATCTGCTACTACTATAGCCGCGAGCCACGGACCGAACAAGATGCATCTGACGCATCTGACACTAACAACTCTTTCGATCCCTCTCGATGCTCGACATATGGCAGAGTGGCCTGTGCCGAGGTCGGATGACTCTGCGGTTTCAATTCTACCGATACAGTATCCAGTGAACATGTCATTTGGGATTTGTTTGCTGCAGCGTAGTTGCCACTTCCCTTGTCTATCCTTGTCTGGATTGCGATCTAGGTTTTAGTTCAGCACCGATTCTAACATATTCTAAAGATGTATGATGATTTTCAGAAGGTTGCACGACATGACATGTGTAATGTCAAGTCAGGATTAATCAACAGCCCGTTATTAATCAACCTCCTCCTCCCCCCCCAAAAAATGCAATTAAAAAACAGGTGGTCCCCCAGTATTAATAAACACCCCCGATTAAAACACCTCCAGTGCTGAAATCCATTTTTTATCCAACAATTTTTATTTCCAATTCTATTTATTTCCATTTATTTTTTACATTTTTTTTATCATCATTGTTATACTTAAGGTTTATGTTGATCATTGAAAATTTCAAAAAACAACTATTCCCCAAATGATCGATTTTTAATTAAAATCTTTATAAAAATCATCAGTTTGGATAGCTCCCAAAGGGTACCCCCCATGAGCCCATGTCCCC
>Ga0126342_10015414_pt1 | contig 13400 bp, 12 predicted proteins | sample Cyp1metagenome_FD_92528 | JGI IMG/M metagenome (GOLD analysis project Ga0126342, IMG submission 92528) | Coral microbial communities from Lord Howe Island, Old Settlement Bay, Australia - Cyphastrea 1 metagenome | ecosystem: Host-associated > Invertebrates > Cnidaria > Coral ...
ACATACATAACATACATAACATACATAACATACATAACATACATAACATACATAACATACATAACATACATAACATACATAACATACATAACATACATAACATCCATCCATCCATCCATCCATCCATCCATCCATCCATGCATACATACATACATACATACATACATACATACATAGACAAATAAATGCACACAATAGATGACACCACAAACGGTTGATGTTCCAGCATGCACATTATGTTCGCGGAGAGCGCGGAGAGCACCCGATGCTATCAGAGACAGGACGAAGAAGATCCTGGTGAAGAGGCATCCACTTTCCAGCATAAAATGAATGAGGACGAGGTGTGCCTCCGGGGGGCAGGTGGGATGCCTCAAGATATTTTGGAGCCGACAATGGGGATTTAAGCGAGAAAACAAGTGGAATACATGACTATTCATATTGGGAGGATCTCTGTTGAAGGGAGCACCTACAAGAAATCATGGTTTTACAATGCCATCTGAGGCTTTCAGAAAAACATTTTCCCAGGTCAAATTCAAGGTGTGAGGTTGCCGCCGGCTCTTGGTTGATTTTAGAGGCCTCCAAAGATTTCGCCATATCACCCATTTTTGGAGGCGCCATTACGACCACTTTCCATTGGTGGTTATGGTAGGTCCTGGTAGGTGAAGTGTTACAGAGGACTGGTCGGGATCATCGGGATGAATCGGAAGTGACCTCTTGGGTTGCAAAATTTGTGTGATGAACGTTGCGTTGTGCTGCCCCTAGCAGCTATTGGAAATGGATCCTTTGCAGATTTCCGAGGGATTTGTAGTTTTGACATGTTTTGACCGAAGTCTCCAATCATACTTTATTTTGGCTGGGAATTAGACCAACAATTACAGAAAGGGATTCATTCAGGCTGGATTGTTGAAATTTGCACCAGGCCTCCACTAGTTTTGGAACATTTTGATTGGTTGAATCCTTATTTCTGCAAAGTGATATGCATCTTTCTGGTCATATTCTTTTTTTGAGGTCAAAACCAACATTTGCTGCTCTAAGCACAATTTTTGCTGGCATACATCCAATTTCAGCTGGTCATTTCCTGAACATTTGCTGCGAGACTCGTGGTGGTTCGCCGTTGGCAGGTGACGATCACAGTGCATGCAGGGTACTGGGGTGAGAGCACTCAAGCTGGCTGTGCCACCAGCATCAAGGCAGGTTATTCTACTCCTTTCAATGGGGGTTTTCAGGAGCCTAAAATAGAGGTACTGTACATTTGGGGGGTATATCATATCTCCTGAAATTTAGCCCTTACATAGGCCATGTACATGGATGGTAACTCCAATTTAGGTTCCTGAAATAGCGATTGATCCTTTATCTGGGGTGTTGGGAGCAGCCCTGCTTGGCGGGTCCCTTTTCCTGGTAGCTTGGTCACTGGGATCGCAGATTTACAGGGTTCCGACCTTCCAAGCTTCCAGGGTTCAAGGCTTTCATCCTTTCAAGGTGTTTTTCAGGCTTGCCAGGATGGTTTCAACATCCAGAGTGAAGAAGTTCCAATTTTCATCAATTTTTTCAATGCGCAAGAAGGTGCCAGCAGTTGAGGAACTCGAGAACTTTCTCCCTGTGTCTTTTGCCGGGAACTTTCTCCGTTGGTTTTGGGAACTTCGGGGCAGGTGTCCTCCAACGGCATCCAGCGCACACTCACCTTCTTCCCAGGGGTGGAGCATGGGGCCGTGCGCGTGGAGGGTGAGCCGGATGCGGACCTGGGCTTCAAACCGGCCACGCAGCGGTACCACATCCTGCACCTGGGATGATTTCAGAACGAAAACATGGGGATTTCAGACTTCAAACAGAAAACAAATGGGAGATGTCTTAACCTCTGGTAAACTAACATAGCTATGGAAAATCACCATTTTTCATGGGAAAATCCACTATAAATGGTCATTTTCAATAGCTATGTTAAATTACCAGAGGGTAAATTAACAATAAACTGGTGGATCTGTGACTCAGGTGATGATCACTGTGGGTTCTCCATGGACTATAGAGGTTACCCGGTAGCCATAAATTGTAGAATTCGAGTGGATTCCATTGGGTAAACAAAGGATTTTCAGTTATTCACGCCAGTCCACTTTCCCTTATATATAGAACTGAGGTTGGAAAATAACTTATACCAATAAAGAGATTCTATTGGAGCTGCCTCAAAGACGTACTTTGAGATAGATCAGCATGCAAAGAGCAAGGGATTTTGGCTTAAGGAATCTCAGATTCGCCAACCTTAAGCCTGAGATATTTTTGATATTGTCCAACCAGCAAGCACCCAACTTCCACCCAACCACTGAGCTATTCTGGTTGGCTTAGATGAGCCCTTGAGTGGTTAGTATGTTTGTCTAAAAAGATGTCCCGCTTCGCTGATAGGTGGATGTTGCAGCGCATGTGATTCCAAACATGAGGGAGCCACGAAGCATACCATTTCTTGTCTATTTTTTTTTGAGGATAGCACTCAATTACTAAATGTTTGCGTTTTATAAGCTGATTGAAATTGTAACCAAAGTTTTGCTTCAGAGTCCATTTTAAGAAATGTTTATGTTTTATAAGCTGATTGAACTTGTAAAAACCACGTTTCTTCCCGCTTTTCTGACCTTCCACATCTTCACTTTTTTTTTGTTCAAGGAGTCTGACCATGCGCCAGACGGGAACCCATAGCTTTAGCATCAGCGATGGTGGCGATCCCACCAACGTTTGGAGCAGCGATTTTCGTCTGCATGGCTGGTTGGATGATCTCTATGGAGCCGCGGCAGTGTCTGTCTTTGATCCAGAAGACAGGGACGCTTGGCATTTTCCAACAGAGGTGATTGATGCTACATATTTATATGTTGGCCGTTTAAAACACTATTTTCTTTTTGGAATCTATGGGGAATCTAAATCTCGATATATGATATTTAAGATATACCAAAGATATCTATATCATATATCTCTATGATCTTATGTAACTGTTTGTTGAAGCATTTGTTGGGTTCTTGGTTCGCAAAACTCAGGAATTGGAGCTGGGGCATGAGATGGCCTATCAATCGGAGGGTGAACACAAGCTGCGCTTGGTGACCTTGGGCGATCAGGTCTTTGAAACGGATGAGCTGGATCCACAAGGATGGGTCTCCTTCAACAGGACCTGTCCCTTGGTTGACCCAAGGAACCGCGCAACAAGGGGGTCATGTCAGCTGCGATGCCGACTGGTCATCAATCGTGGGAAACCCGGTGATGGTGGAGAAAAAAAAATATATGGAATCTCTATGAATCTCTGACATATAAGCAGTTCCATTCTGACGTATAAATATTCATAAGAGATCATAAATGGATGACATCCATTAAACATGTAGTAGAATATACATATGATATCATATGATTATCCATTGATTGACTACTAATAATATAGTTATCCATAATATACATGAGTATAAATATAGTATATATCCATGAGTTCCCTTACTTTATGCATGATTTTCCAGCTTTAACCAGGCTTTCCTGGGTGAGGTTTGGAGCCGGTGGACAAGGCCAATACAAAGGCATCCCGTCATCCCACGTGCCATGTGAAAGTGACGCTTGGTGCATCACTTGGGCAATGGTGGTACCCTCTGGCAATCATACAAAAAGCTATTGAAAATGACCATTTATAGTGGATATACCCATTAAAAATTGTGATTTTCCATAGTTATGTTAGTTTACCAGAGGGTAGGACTTCCGAAAAACGTGAAAAATGGGTGATTGAGATTGAGATTGATTGAGAGATGCTGCTGAAACAATCTCGAAATTCGCTGTTCTGCATGGGATCTAGGCTTGTAGCCTGATGAGCGGCTTGCTTGAAGAGGTAAGGCGATAGTGCATCCCCTATTGACATTCAAAATACACAAGGTGGTCCCGGAAACCCGAAATTTAACGGTTCATCAATTCGACCCAGAGGCTTCTTGGCGGTTGATTTTTTGACTTCGCAGACAGAGAAGCACTCCAGCTAGAATCGACGTAGAAGCTTGATGCATGTTTGTTGAGATAGCTCTGAACCCACTAACTGGTGTTTTAACTCATTGATCCACAAGGTGAACCTCGGATTCTCAAGCGGTAGTTAGACCTGGATCATCTAAAGACGTCGAATTTGTGTGGATTTGACTCCAAAAAGGGCCAGGGCCATCTATGTGTTACACTTGGATATTACAGATCAAGTACCTTGCGCTGTTTGCCGTCTCACGAATTGCCACGAATGCCCTAAGGAAAGACAAAATCCTGGACAAACGCTTATTCCCAGGGCGCTGGCATTCATTGACGGTGACGGTGGATAGTGTTCGCGGCTTGGTTGAAACTTGGCGCCGCACGGATCGACGAAGTGATAGCGTATGATGCGTAGAATGCGTAGGATGCGTATGATGGGGTACTGAGGTGAACGTTGTTAATTTTGATCAAGCGTATTTCGCTCCACCAAGTGGTGTTTGAATTTCTTTGATTTACATTTACAGTAACTGATCACCGTATCACCATGTATCATCCTAATTCACCCTGGGATTTTCTTTGCATATCATCCACTCTTCCATATATTTCCATATTTTTTTCAGCTCCTTCCGAGAAAACATCTCTCCGTGGATCTCAAGCAACGTGTGACACTAGCAGGTGATGAGATGTGCGTCTACTTGGATGGCATTGCTGTGGATAAACCCATTGACATCTTCGAGAGCTTCGGCATGGGCCGTGGAGGTGGTTGGGGGGGGCGCTTCCCCTGCGGGTTTCAATGGTTCCAGTGGTGCCTTACGAAAAAAGGGATGGATGATATGGTTAATAGGTGTTAATAGATGATGGTTGATCTGGTTAATAGATGATGGATGATGATGGTTATGGTTACTTAACGTATGGTTTTCCACTTTTTTCATAATGTCATAGATGATCCATGGTACAATTCATGGTGGGATGGACATTGCGTCTATCAACACCACCTCATTTATGGGTGAAGCTTAGTGAATAAAATGGTTATGTGTACAATCCCCGACAAACAGATATGTTAATAGAGACCCCTGAGAAATGTGGCCCATGGTACTTGGCTGGGAACACCCAAGACCTCAGAGCTGAGCAAAAGTTCACCAGTGCCGCTGCGTGCTTCAGGTGGACGAGAGGGTGGGAAGGATCGCAGAAAAGGCGTTTCAGAGACGGGAGCTGCAGAGTACGAAGCCTATTCCTATGGCGGCTTCGGTTATTCCTTTCAATCGCCCTTTGCTGTGCCACAGGCCCATCCCCGGAGGGGGGAAAACTGGTGACTTCCCCAAATCCAGCGTTGGATGGTCCACATACGATGTCTGTACCATCATAGCAACCCCTGTACCGTCTGGGAATGTAGCTTGGAAAGGAAAAAGCACTGAATCTTCAACATGTGAATCACCTACAAATGGCTGACTTTGCTAAAAACCAAGGATAACCCAAGATTAGTCGGATGAGGGAAGGCCTCCCAGTTTTTGGGGAGACCAGGAAGGCTTCCTGCTCTTTGCCAGCAGCAGCATCCGCAGTATGCCGGGAGGAACCAAGTTGAGGAAGGCCCTTGGGATGGTTGGGCGTGGTTGGGAACCGAGGAAGGCCCTCATCGTTTAGCCCTGGCTAAGCGAGGCACTGAAACATGGAAGGATTCATCAGTAAACCTAACGAGTTTCTCGAATTGTGCTTGGGGGGATAAATACTGCGTATGTATAATGATGTATAATGTATAATTGAGTGAAGTCTAGATCATTCGCATTGAGTGAAGTCTAGAAGAATCTATCATACCCGAAGACCGTGGATTACACATGGAATGTCCGCGGCAATCCCAGCCCAAGCAGACGCAATATAGTACGTGGTAGTTCACGGCTATAGTCTATTAGTTTGACTTTGCATCCTTTGATTGTTATAGCCATAGCATGCTGTTTCGCCGCTCCGCCTCCTGGGCTGTTCCTGTCGCGCGCGGCACGCTTCGATGGGAGTAGGTAAGCGACGCAGAGGTTGAAGTGTGTTACGCGTTTAGCCGCTCTTTGCTTTCTTTACGCTGGTGCAGTTGCTAGGCTATAGCGGCAGAGATCCAAGATCACCCCTTCCAAACACACTTGCGAAAGTGGAGCAAGGTGCTTCATGATTTTATTACCGCCAATGTGTTCTGTCTCTTTTTATTCTTGCAGGACCCCAAAAAAACCGCCTATGTGATCGCGAGCGGTAACTGACCCTCCTAGGCCGACTGCATCAAAGCCTGCACGTCTACATAATGTATAAATAAATCAATAAAAATATATAATATGCATATTGGATCAAAGTATATGCACACATTCATACACATTCATACACATACACATACACATACACACATACACACATACACATGCATGGATGTATGCATGCATGCATGCATACATACATACATATATTTATAAATGGGCTAACGCCCTGGTGCCGCCGACCCCCTTTCACGGGTGGAGGAGGGAAAGCGCATATATATATAAGTCAATAAATAAATGAATAAATACAAATAAATAAATAAATAGATAAATAAAAAAATATTTTTTTCAAACTTATATACCTGTATAATTATATATATGCACACACATACATGTGCATGTATATATATATATACATATCCAGATCCATGAATTTGTTTGCTTGGACTGAGCAGCCCAGCAGCTCATTTTGCTCATTTTGCCCACCACGCCCTTCGAAAGGTTTTTAAGCGTGCCCAAAACGTGCCACGCAGCAGTTTCGAAACCCAATAGAAACAGCTTGTGGGCCTAGGGAGGTACCATGGCAAAGCAGGCGCGGAGCCTTCGAAAGCTGCTGCGGAGCGTTTTGAGCTTTTGAAGCTTTTAAAGCGTGCCGAACGAATGAACCAATGAATCAACGAATCTAAGAGTCAACGAATGCATGACTCAATGAACAAAGGGATGGATGGATGAATGAAAGGATGGATGGCCAGGCTACTTTTCTTTGTTGAGCTACTTCTTCACTGAGCGACCTTGTCGCTTCTTCTCGAGCAGCCACTTATCTGGGCTACTTGCGGCTGCCTCACTGAATGACCGATTCACTGATTCATTGATTCACTGAATCGATTCACTGATTCATCGGTTCGTTGCTCCATTGATTCACTGCGTTGTTGCTGATTCATTGATTCATCGCCCCGCTACTTCATGCATTCTTCGTTCACTCATTCATTAATCACAGATTCATCGACTCACTAAATCATACATGCAGTGATTCACTGATACATTGTTTCACTGAATCATCGATTCATTGACTCATTGATTCACTGATCCCTCGATTCATTGATTCATGGGTTCACTGGTTCATTGAGTCATTGATTCCCTGATTCATAGGTTCATTGGTTTATCGATTCATTGGTTCAGGGGTTGCTTGATTCATTGGGTCATCGCTTCAATGCTTCGTTGATTCATGGTTCATTGACTCACTAATTCATTGACTCATTGGTTCATCAAATCATTTGTTTAGTGGTTCATTCACTCAGTGGTGCACGGATTCTTTCATGTCATTTCATTGGCATCTCAACAACCATTTGCTCATTCGTTGATGCGGCTCACAACTTCAACACTTCATTGCTCCTGCATCGCAAAAACTTTCTTGTAGGCCGTTGTTTTTTTTTTTTATAGCCATGTCCTGTTTCGAAACTTCCGCCCCAGCGCGGTCTGGGCATTACCTGGTACATATATATATACGTATATATATATATATACGTATATATATATATATGTATATATACATATACACTGTCATATGTACACTTGCGTGAGCACTTCGTGAAAACAGTGGCTGCAGACTATGGCAATCCGTGATACTATTGGGATCCGACCAGGCTATCTTCCGGAACACTATCCTGAACGCCAAGTCCATCGAAGATCAGTATGTGAACAGTCGCCACAAGCGCCGGCCACCGCAGATCCCACAGAATTTGACCCTGGCACCCATCATGAAGAAGAAGGTCAGCGGAGTTATGCTGGATTTTTGTTGGGGGTTCCAGCGATCTTATTCAATCTGACGGGGTGCTTATAGTGGTGAACCGTGGAGGGAAAACTAAGTGATTTTTGTCTGCATTGACTATGGCATTGGGCAACCGTTCAGCACCCAAAAGTTGGGTTGGCGAACATTTGAACATTCCACCTATTCTGTTTGTTTTCCGGAAGCAGAAAACGATGGTACTGGTGCGGTTAACCCTTGTTACAATCGCTTTTGGTCCGAGTCACCAGAAAACCCTGCCCCCCATTAAATCCCTCAACTGCGCCTCCAATTCATAGATCGAATACTACACATTGTGGGGAAGAGAAGGAATTACAAGATGAATAGCGTAAGATTCGAAGCTCACCCCACAGCCAGATGGGTAAAGTATAGACTGATGACTTCGGGGATGACAAGGGTCAGATGTTCCTGAGCCTCGCTGATTGGTCAGAATGGTTTTCGCCCAATGAATCCCCTGAGGACACGCAAATCATCAACGTAGCCGACGTAGCCATTGAAACTCCCATTGTATTTTACCAAAGGAGGTTTTTTTTTCGGCGCAAAATGGTCGATGCGTCAATGATGGGCCAAATATTCAATGGGCCAAAATCTCAATCTTCATCAGATCATGTCACATATTTCACCATTTTTTCATGGTTAAATCAGTGAAATCCCCCAATTTTCGGATGTGATCCCCATTTTTCACCTGGTTTTTTTGCTGGAAACGTTTGACCCACGGTGCCAGGCCATCCCACTCTGGGTCCATGGTTCCTATGTGGCCGAGTTCTGCAACCCCTTCGTGCCGGCCGCAGGTGCCATGGATCCAGATGGATCCAGTGGACCGGGACGGTCTGCCACCTTTTTTTGGAAAAATCAGATAGTGGTTGTAATTTTTTAGTTTAATATATTGTGGCAGTATCATAATATTATGATTATCAGATATGGTTCTATATTACTATGAGATAATCATAATATACTGATAATCATCATGATAATATATTGATGATTATATTATGATAATATATATGATATCATAAGATATTGATAAATATATCATGAAGTGCTGATGATTTTGATGGGGTTTCTGATGCCGCGTGCTGATGATTTTGGGTTCCCCGAGGCGGACCTCCACAGCATCTCTATAGCGTCTTTTGTATGGCGCTGGAGGCCACAGTGGAGCCCTAGCCGCGTTGAAAATCCAGGAACTAAGCATGGAGTCAGGCTTTATAGCTGGGAACATCCGAAATACCATCTGGTTATTTAACATAGCCATGGAAAATCACCATTTTTAATAGGTAAACCATCTATAAATGGGCCATTTTCCATGGCTATGTTAAATAACCAGATGGTAAATGGTAATAAATGGTAGATTTTCCGGCAAGCCGTGTTTGATGACGCCACGGAGGGGGTGATCCCATGAAGTTTCTGAATCTGATGTTTGGAGCAGGGGGAGCAATTTTGGCCTCACGTTGCCTCAAAATTCACTGGGCAGTTGCTGCTTATTGCGGCATAGTCTGCGTCACTTGATGGCTTTTTCACTTTGGGTCGCAAGATCCCTGGGGTTTTTGCGACTTTGATGGGCCTTTTTTCCCGCATGGCATGTCGTGACATTGGTTCAGAAACTGAGTGGTTGGTTCTGCTTCCACATCTAGTGGTTTGTTCACCTTTCCGCCTTGGGGTCGCAATGGCATGACCATTACCCCGCGCGTGTCCCCGTTGTTCGATGAGGGGTGTGTCTTGTGGGGAAGCAAGGACAAGATGAGTGTGGGGAAGTTGTGGACTGCCAGTGACATCAGTGGCTGCAAGAAGGTCTTGAATCTTTTTCGAGAGATGGACATTCTGATGTGCCTGGGCCACCTTGAGCGCCATGGGACTCTTTGGAGGTTTTTAGCCCCATTTCATGGCCATTTTATGCGGAAAAATGACGATCAGCGGGATTTGGGGGTCCCCTATTCTCAGACCACCCATCTGGAGAAATTCTGCGGCTCAGACCAAGCCTGGCTGACCCATGTTGCCCATCTTGGTTGCATCAGGTTTCATGTTCCCAAGGCCAAGCCACCTGCGCCACCTGCTTTGTCCAAAGGTGACCACCCAATGATAAGGGTTTATGTTTGGGTCTTATTAACCACCAACAACCACTATACAATGAGGGCTTATTATACAAGCATCTATGACATTTATCTATCTATTATGAACCATCTATCATTTACTCAATAAGTCCATGTATCTACATTTATTGACCATCTTTATTGACTATGAACATTTATGAACCATTTATCAACACTTTTCAATCTATGAATTATCTATCAATATGATTCAACATATATTTATCAATCTACTAACCATCTATCAACATGTATTTTGTGCATCAACCATCCATTCTTGTCGCATATCGAGGCGGAAATGGCATACCCTATGGACCGCCCCTGGAGATCAACTGCCAGGCTTGTCTGCCATCTACCTTCGTAGGTTGGCCCAAGCACGTGCAGAGCTTCAGCCAGGCGGGGCGCAGGGGGCGCAGTGCGGCACCGGTGGGAGATGGACCAAAATGGGGAGATTTTCATGAGAAAATCAGGGACTTGACAGTGAAACAGGAACGATTCAGCAGCAAAATGATGTAATTTTGAAGAAGACCGAAGAATCCACTGTTCAAAATATCAGCCGTAAGACAACCTCATTTTGTTGGGGGTGTTGGAGAAGTTTTCTAGCAAACTGAATGCTTTTTTTGGCACAGCATGACCTGCTGGTTACTTCTATCCCGGTAAATCCCCCATTCTTGGTTGATTTGGAATCCACCATGTTTGTTGGGTTCCAAGCCACCAAATATCATCAGGTGGACGGCTGCTGGTGCCGCTGGGTATCCGCTTGCAGAAGGAAGCCCAGATGCTGATGCTGATCATGGAGCGGAAGGCGAGTGGCAACTATCGCGGCTCGGAACAAAACAGTGGGACGGGGCTCGTTTTTATCCTTCACTTTACGTATGATTGTTATTGTTGTTATTTATAAATCTAGTATTTGTGCTACTTGTGTTATGATGATAATGTGTAGTTACTGATTTATTTATTTATTTATTTATATATATATATATATATATTAGTTGTTCATTATTTATTTGTTCATTTGTTTGTTTGTTTTTCTGTTCATTTCCTTACTAATTCATTTAGTTATGTTTTATTATTTATGATCTGTTACTTGTTATAATTAGTATATCAGTGCTCCCGATCTGTTGGGAGGTGTTTGGCTTTTTTTCGAAGCTGAGACTTGCTCCAGGTAGAAAGAAGCAGATTGTCACATGTTGGTTTCCTAAAGTGGGGGATCCCCAAGTCACCATAGGTTTCAATACTAGGCTATGGTCTGATTTGGATTATTTGGGGGTACCCCCATCACTTAGGAAACCACCACATGTACCCACTGGTAAACAAACATAGCTATTGAAAATGGCCATTTATAGTGGATTTACCGATTAAAAATGGTGATTTCCCATAGTTATGTAAACGTTTACCAGAGGGTATGTCGCAGCCTTTTAAATGTTTTAGGCCGGGTCCAAAATCTCATGGACCATATGTTGTGGGTACCGTCTCTTCTGCCATCACAGGGTTTTTGTGAATTTCTTAATGACCAACCACTAAGGATCTCACCTCCCATGTTTAAAGTTTTTGACCACCCAAAGGTGGTTTGCTGAGTTCTGTTGCGTATGTCTTGGTTCTATGCCCATCAAATCTGCGATATAGTCTATACATCATAGAAATTTAAGATGTCACCGCCAAAAAAAGGGTTTTTGATTCACCAAACACATGCTTTGAACCGAATGAATTTGGCTGATTTCAACAGGTTTTAGCCTCAAATTGGTTTCTTCACTCCCTCATCCCCCTACCAGGTTTCCTGGTGGTGAATAGCAGTCCCATTGGCCTGAAGTACCACGCCAGCGATGCGGGGCGGCCCCCGAAGATCCGCTACCGCACCGCGCTGGAGCTGGACGATATCCCGGCCACGCGCGCGGAGGACGAAGGCTTTTGGATGATGCTGGCGCCCTGGCAAACCCTGCTGGTGAAGGGCTAGCCATGTGGCGCGGATATAGAGCTTGTACATAAAAGAAATTCTATGAAAAGATAAGGTCATAGAACTCATAGAAGCATAGAAAACCCCATGGTTTGGGTATGGTTTGAACACGGATTACATGTTTTTGATATCCTACAAATGGTTTGTGATTTTGCAAACGGGGGACGGGGATTCTAAAGTAGCCAATATTATCGGGCTGAAGATTTGAAGTAAATCCTCTGAAGTCTGGTCGGTAGACACCCAGATCATAGAATTCTTCTCCTTTCTATGATGTTGACTGTGCCAGGATTGTTGTCCCGCGAATGGTTATGGATGCATTTTCATTCATCTCCACGATGATGATACCCCCAAGCCCCACGCTGCGTGGACAGAGCAACTACAAGCAGCAACTCAATTTCTGTAGCTGTTAGCCTCCTGTAAACATACAAAAAGATGTGGAGTTTACCCACCATGGAATTAGCTCATTTTGCAAACGGGAAACCATGGTTATTCCACATCTTTTTGTTTTTCCCAGGGTAACATCCCCATCCCACGTGGCTCCGAGGTGGTTACCGCGGTGCAGCCCTGTGACCGCGACCAGCTGCCGTTGTACGACAAGCTGCTGCCGTGGCTCTGCGGCGCGCCCTTGGAGCATCACCTGGCGACGGTGGCGCCGGCGGGTTTGGGCGCGGCGGAGTGGCGCTCCCCGCAGTGCGCGGCCACGGATGGGTGGCGCTACCTGACCTTCAGCCTGCGGGTGCTGCTGCTGGAGGTGGCACAATTTAGTACCTCCAAGGCCAAGTTGTTGAAGTGGTACCTTGGCTACTGCTTGGATGGGGAGATTTTGGAGTTGGGGATGGTTGGCAGGTGTGGTTGTAGCCTGTTATAGCCAAAGGACTCGGAAAGATCTGAGTTGGGAGGTTTGTGAGTGGTTTTTGAGCACTTACTATGTGGGAAGGCTATGGAAGGCTTGTAATCAGGCAAATGGCTGCTTATGACATGCCACCGGGAATCCGGGAAGGATCGGTACTCCAAGCCCTTTGGCTAGGTGCAATATTCTTGAGCCATCAAAAAACTGCCATCGGGTCTACAGAGGAGATCTAAGGCTTTACGCTCGCAGCTAGATGTCCCATGTTGTCTCATTTTGGATTCAAATTGTGGATCTGATGGGACAATATGGGACATGGATGAAATGGTCCCAGTTTGATATATTTCTGTATATATATATTTATATTGATATTGATATTGGTGAGGTCAGAATGTCTGTTGATATACATACATACATACATACATACATACATACATACATACAGACATACAGACATACAGACATACAGACATACAGACATACAGACATACAGACATACAGACATACAGACATACAGACATACAGA
>Ga0126342_10015415_pt1 | contig 13400 bp, 9 predicted proteins | sample Cyp1metagenome_FD_92528 | JGI IMG/M metagenome (GOLD analysis project Ga0126342, IMG submission 92528) | Coral microbial communities from Lord Howe Island, Old Settlement Bay, Australia - Cyphastrea 1 metagenome | ecosystem: Host-associated > Invertebrates > Cnidaria > Coral ...
AGACAGAGAGATAGAGAGACAGACAGACAGAGAGATAGAGAGACAGACAGACAGACAGACAGGCAGGCAGGCAGACAGACAGAGAGACAGAGAGAGAGAGAGAGATAGATAGATAGATAGATAGATAGACAGACAGGCAGACAGGCAGGCAGGCAGGCAGGCAGACAGACAGATAGATAGATCGATAGATAGATAGAGATACTCTCCTGGGGAGTGTAGATAGATAATTCACCAAGCAAGATGAAAAGCTTCAAGTGACAAAAGTTCGGTAGTGTTAACCGCAGACGGGATTGGTCATTTCAAGAATAAATAGCCTCATTTTAGTGGTAGTATCCAAAAGAACCCGCGCCCACTCATTCCGCCACAGGAGTTTGTTTTTTTTTTCGAGAGGAAACGATGTCTAGATTCTAGATAGACAATTGGAGATCTGTCGGGGATCGATCAACTTTGAGCCACCCTTCTTGCCACCGAATGCAATCTTGGCATTGGAGGCATCTTGAATCTTTACTTTAACCTCAAGACCGCTTTGATGAAGGATACGGCCCAGGATTTGGCTGACTTTCAGCATTTTGCTGCTAAATGCTGAAATTATCCAGAAAGTTGACATAGGTCAAAGAAGCTTCACCACCTCACACGAAACCGCCACCGTTTGATGGACCCTGGTCGTACCCAGGAAGTACCAGGGAGAATGGACTCCTGAAATCCTGGAGACCTACATCAAAGGCCAGGCCTTTTGACGGACTTCCCATCTCACGACACTGTGGCACTCACCCAAAACTAGAATCAATGCAACAAGACACTAATATATATATATATATTAATGCATATATATATATATGTATGGATCTATAATATAATATATAGATATATAATACACATATATACATATATATATAGATATCTCCTATATTCGGGTTAAAAAACCTTGGTTTCGACTTGGGCAAAGCCAGCCCAGTGGCCCCAGGCCTGGTCGCAGCTCGCGAGATGAAGCTGGGCGCCTTTGCGAAACCCGTGCGGGCAGCGTCCCTTGGCGACCGGAATTGGAAGCTGGATTATCGAAGTATTATTCTACATATATGTATGTATGTATATATATATATATATATATATTAATGTACATACATCATATATCTATCTCTATATATATATAACATATTATACGATATAGGGGATGATACATACTATTTTCTTCCGGATACCAGCGTTCAGATCTGCCGCTGCCGTCGCCAAGGCTCACGGGGTCCACGGCCTCGCCCAGCCTCTTCGAGGTGATTTGGGCCATCGGAAAGGAGGAGGTGCTGGGCAGATTGAGGCGGGAGCTGAGAATGGGATGAAACCAAGCAGAAATGGACAGGTAATATTCTATAATTATATATAATTGATATATAATAAGGTAGTTGTATATATATATGTATATATATATGATATTATAAAATATAACAAATAATATGATATATATATATATATATAAAATCATATAATATAACATAACATGATATAATACAAGGTAACATAACATAACATGATATAATATAATATACTATATACTATAATGTAATATCATTATGTAATATAGATATAATATACATATAATGATATCTATATCTATATATATTATATATAATATATATAATATAATATCTATATGATATATCTATACAATATCTATAATATATATATATATATGTATATCGCCAAACTTGATCTGATATGATTTGGGGATTTCAGCAACAGAAATGGAGCTACACCAAACATTTTTTTTGGGGACACATATGGGATACTTAGCCGACTTAGCCACATTTAGAGGATTTTGGGCGTGTCTGAAAATGGGGGGATTAAACCCCCATGCAAAACATATGGCAGGGGAAAGTATGATTAACCATGACTTTCACTTTTTTTTTGGCCCAGACAAACCCAGATGATGATGGAAGGATGATGTTTTTCTTGGAAAGTCAGTGGTATTTCTTGGGATGGTGGGATAATTGCTGCATTTCTTGCGAAATTACTGGCAATTCTTGGATGACACTAAGTGGGGTAGAAGGTGATGTAAGTAACTGACATGGAGATTGCCATTGCCAGCAAGACAGAAAAACGGGAGTCTCACATTTGTGAAATGATACGACATACAACCAGCAGCAACTGGTAAGAAATTAGTTGCAAACTATTTGGGTTCCTCCGAACATCGGAACAGGCCGGAAACATGTGGTTTTTCACTACGAAAAATCACGACCAATATCGTGGATTTTTGCGTTCCCAAGTTTGAGATATCGATTCATGTTTTGGTATTGCCAAAGGGTGGAATGTACTCGTCAAGAAAAATAGTGCCTCCAATCTTGGAAAGATATACTTTTGGAAAATATCTACTCCTTTGTGGCTGAAGCGAAGTTTGTTCGGCTTTGAATCCAGGAGAACCCCATTTTTGAGCCATAGAAATGTCAACATTTAGCCAGGGATGCTGCGGAGGGCAAGTACCAGGCGTGGATAAGACAGGGAGGACGTGTCAGCGACACGCCGGTCCAAGATTAAGGGATGTTCCAAGATTCCCCAAGATTGACATTTGGGGATGTATCAGTACCTATAAATACATTTTTTTGGGGATGAACATCCATTTACCAGCTATTTTAGGGTTCACTAGGGGTACAAGGGTTTTGACTCATAGCCATTTCAGTGAGAAAATTATGGCCTGATAATTCTTTTTTTGTAGTACAGTACCCTCTTGTCGGACGCCAGCCGCTTGGTGCTTTCTGTATCCTCTGGCATTCCGGGGATATCGTGAATCGCCGCCATTTTTCACCAATTTTCCATTGAAGAATGTTTCACTGGTTGACACCACCAAAACTCGAAGATTTTGGTGAAGGGTGTGGGTGCACCAATTTGTTGCCTGATGACAATTGGGTTTAACATGGCAGCGTTTTGTTGCTTAGGTTGCTGAAGCTTGAGCGTGGCCACATCCAGCAGCTGGCTGTACTCTTTGGAAGTGGAGAGTCCCTAAGTTTTCATCAGTAAAATTGTCTATATATACCCTTTGGTAACCAACCATGGTAATGGGAAATCATCCATTAACCGATGATTTTCCAACCTAACTGCCCATTTATGATATTGGCAATCTTTGATCAGCGGAGGATAAATGAATGGAAATAAGTGGTAGATTTTCCAGCTAGGCAGTTTTGATTTCTGCAGGGCACTTCATTCTTTGATTGGAGGATTGGTGTACAGCTTTAGCTTTTGCTCCGGCTCGTTAGTTCGCCCTGTACAGGGGGGTTTTGTCTCGATCCACAGGCCAAGTGGGAAGATTGAGTGTGATTAACCAGTGCATTTGGTGTGAATCCCATGTTGTAGACAGCTCCAAAAGAACTTCTCATAGAGACTGCACGTGACTTGGTGGTTGTGAGACTTGGTCTCTGAGACACGTCCAGATGCGAAGATGCTGGAGAAAAAGTGCGACAACACCACTTGAGATGTGGCATGGTCGGAGTCCATGTCACCATCAGACTTGACATCCACCATGGAGTACCCTCTGGTAATTTAACATAGCTATTGAAAATGACCATTTATAGTGGATTTTCCCATTGAAAATGGTGATTTTCCATAGTTATGTTAGTTTACCAGAGGGTATTGAACGGGGGGGTGGACACTCTCCTTTTGTCATCCTGCTCCGTCCTGGCTCCAGTCAGCACACATTTCTTGGGACATTCAGCACAGCACCAAAGAAATTCGCCAGGTCAGCATGAAATTTTTGGTTTTCAGGATCATTTCAGGGGGTTTCTGCGCCCCTGTCATTTTCCGCGGAGGAACCGCGGCGCTTCTTTTTTTTCTTCTGATTCGCACCGAAACGGTGCTGCTCTAATCGACTGCCCAAAAAGTGGTGGTCTCCAACAGTCGCCATGCAGACGTCAGGGTCGAAATCCGTCGGGGGCTTGGTTTGGCGCTGTATGGCGGGGCATCAGTTTCTGCACGTAGGGCTTAGGTTGGTTGAATTGGTCTGTTCTTCTATCACCTAATTTGTTTGATATATATATATATAGATTCTTCTGGTTATGGCATGTTTGTCGATTGTTCTGGTTCAAACGGATCGAAACACTACTTTTTCGCATAGTTCACGAGACTAGAGATAACACATAAATATACTTTTGATTACTTTTGCATTAGCCAGTTTGTTCAATAATTCCCCGATTTGTATTAGTGTTGTCAACCCAATGCCGTGAACCATCCCCAAAATGATCATTTTTATGGGTGGTATACAAATATAAACCATGCCCCAGTCATGATCGGTTATGCATTGGGTTGCCCGCATTGTTCCATCTATCCATTCTTCATCCATTATTGTTAGTTCTACGCCCATTATGAGATTGAGACATATTTCATCCATTCAGTCTTTTATCGTTGTACAGTTCATTCCATTCCTTCCATTTATCAGAGGATGGAAATGAATGATACATTCTATTTATCCATTCTATCCATTAGTTCTACATTTTACTCTGGTAAACTAACATAACTATGGAAAATCACCATTTTTAATGGGAAAACTCACTATAAATGGCCATATTCAATAGCTATGTTAAATTACCAGAGGGTACAAGATTTGGGGAAAAACCTGCCCAAAAAAACCGCTCCGACATCGGAATTTTCTCAATCGTCCAAGGCGCCCCTGGGCTATCAAGCCCTGCGGAAGACTCAGTGGGAAGGGGAGAAGATTGGGAGAATCCCCAAATGGATTTGGTAAATCATCATTTACCCATATGTTTCATACACATATGTAATTATAGATAATAAATATGAGAAACAAAATCCCTTTCCACTAAACTTCTATAACATCAATTCCAATAGATCTATGTAGTCAGTTTGGAGCACACATGTGAGGGAATTAGATATGATTGGGAATCAGACGTGCCGACTGGAAGTTGGCTTTCAGGCGGCCTGAGTTTGGGAAAAAACACCCTTAGATGAAACATCACCAACACCTTTAGGGACTTGGCCAAGATCCCGGAATTGGTTTGCTGGAACATCTACCAGAAAACCTACCAGCATTCTTTCCCTTAGTAGATTTTCTCAGAAATCGATCCATGAAACCATTTTTTAGCTCAAATCATTTTCCATGGTTGAAGCCATCATTTTCTATTGAAAATCCTCAATTTTCCATGTTTAAACCCCCCGTTTTCCCATGGGAATCTTCCCAAATGCCTCTAAGGTCCACAGCTATCGTGAAGTCCACCTCGGCGCCCACCTTGAGGTGTGATTTCTTGGGCCAATTTTAGTGCAAAAAACATGTATAATCTGGGGGACCAACCATTTTTTTTCTGATTTTGATTGAATTTGAAGCGTGGACGAATCGATGTTTTTGCTGGTTTTGAGCTAAGAACCAAGGGGTGTTGGTGATTCTGAAGTATGGACAGAACAAGATATGAACCAATCTTGAAGAGGAAATAGCCACAAAAAGGAATAAAAAACACCGGGTTGCTGAAATTGTTCAGGATGTGTGTTCCATTGCTGCTGAAGTTGATTCGGGCAGCGAAATAGTCTCTGATTTCTTCTTCTTCTTCATCATCATCACCTCCTCCAGCAGCACCAGCACCAGCATCATTCTCCTCCTCCTCCTCCTCCTCGTCATCACCATCACCATCACCAACATGAAGGGTATCCCGCCAAGCGATTGTTGCAACGGCATCTCTAGGCCGCTGGGCAGGACAGGTGTGGGCCCTAGGGATTCTTTGGTCATGGTGCAGTCTTTACCTTGTCCCTTCCAGCTGGGTCTTCCTGACACCCGAAAACGAGGTACAGCTCATCAGCAAAGCCAGGCGCAGTGCTGCAGTGTTGCTCCGTGAACTCCCGGATTTTTCTTGCCAGAATTCCAGAATTCACACCTCTTGTGGCAATTTCACCTGTTCGTTTGAACCAAGTTATTCAACTCCCTTCCGCTGCACCTGTGCCTCTATGCCATTTGAGGCTCTGATGTGCAGCGGTGTGATGGCACTAAGTCCAGTCAGAACCTCAGGTATGGCATGGTGGGTGGAATTTGTTAAACCCCCAGGCTGATGATGCGAGTGTTCCGTTTGAGTAGCAACTGATCACTACTGATCAACCAGGGTAGGCTACAAAGATATCAAGGGGCCGGCGAACTTGTAACGACCCTGCCATGATGTTGCTAGAAATGGTGAGTGGCGCGGGGGAATCATCCCAAAATGATCGACCTTTTGAGGTTGGGGAATCATTCTGATTTAGCCAGAGAATGGGTGACATGAACATCCAGCATCATCCAGCTACAGACTCTAGATTCTAGCTATGTGCTTTGCATATGCGTTTGCACCATGCCATCATTCTACATTTCTTTGTTTTAGAATCTTGACAGATTCTGGATCATTTCACCATGCTAGCTGCGTCGCGTCACGATTGATCCTGCGACTCTGCGCACTTTTCTGCGTCCCCAACGGAACAGTTTCCCTATTGCAATTGATGGCCCTTTGGAAGGGTTTTCATGAATTTCTGGGTACCCCAATAGCTGGATGATTTACCCTCTGGTAATTTAACATAGCTATTGAAAATGGCCATTTATAGTGAATTTTCCCATGAAAAATGGTGATTTTCCATAGTTATGTGGCTGTTTACCAGAGGGTACAATGGAAAATCCCGCAACAGCTGGATGAAAATCCGGGGTAGCCCATGACTTTTTGCTAACCTCCATGGGGGTCAGGTCAATCCCCCATTTTCCCCCCCTAAAAATGACCACGTCTCGAGGTGGATGGGAAGCTCAACGGCCGCATGGTGAGCCCGGCGGAGACCCATCAATTGGGCGACTTTCTTACCATTCTTACACGAGCCTCCAAGATTTCGTCAATGTGGTCAATGTGTCGAATTATTGGCGGTTGATAGTCTTGAACATTGGGTTCCTAAAGCGATGTTTTTAGTGGACATGGCTTCTGAGAGGGGTTTAGGCTAGACAAACTGAATCTGGGTCTGTCCGAAACTAGGGTACATTCAAAACTTAATGGTCAGTCAACATTCTCCCCATTAGGATGGTTACATAATTTAGTTTACAACAACCTACAAAAAGGTCAAACAATGTTTCCAGGAGGGTATAGATGAAATTTATCACTTCTTTCCAGGTTTCCCACTTTTCAATCTTACATGCAGGTTGCTACAATTTTTTTTTCCATTTGAGGCAACCCTCACAAAGAGAAAAGGAACATCTTGATGGTTATATATCACTATAGTTTTATGGTTATATATATATGCTACAATATAGTTTTCTATTTACAGGTTCTTCTTAAATAACGGAGTTCAGGATTGAGTGCATCGCTGCATCACCTCACGAAATCTTCGATCTCGCTTGATCCATTGCCAGGTGGCTCAAGGCTGTTGGGGCACAGGCCCCAAGAAATCAGGCACGCTTTCGTCGAGTGGTGAATCGCGGGGCTTTTTTTTTAGGCCAGCGGTTGGATGGAGAATGACATAGCACCATACTAGCATGAACATGTTACTGTGGATGGAAGAAATCCTGCACCAGTTGATAGATGGTTTATCCATGTTTATCCCACTATTTATAGGGTTTCAACCATCCAAGGTGGTGCAGGATTTCTTCCATCAACAGTAGCATGAACAAGACTGTTTTTTGATGGTGGTATGATGGTGAACATACTACCACAGAGTTTTTTTTTAATGATCATACCAGCATAGTACCATGAACAGGGAACTATAATTGACATAAGGATTGAAAAAATCAGGGTGGGATGGTCTTATTTGTTTTATGGACAGCATACTTTGACCATGGCGGGACCATGTTCATCTCCACACCCCCAAAGATGGGTAGCTGTTCAAATCCGCAACATATAGATTCACAGCGTTTTGATCCACCCATGTTGGTCACAGTGTTTTTCCTTTCCACTAGCAAGCCAGATCCAAGTTTTCTTTGGTGCCATCAAACATCTATACAACCTGCCCAACTGGCACAAAATAGGTCCTCCACAAATCGGTCCTTTTTGTGGTCAGGCGTGTTCAAGAAGAACCTGCCAAAGCATATCACTGATAAGAGCAAGACCTTCGAGGCGCCGTTACGGTGGGAGATTCGGTGCCCGGCTCCACAGATTTCCGCCGACGTCCACGACGTGTCCGAAGATCAAATGGCACGACGTGCTTTGTGGGACAAAATGCACATGTCCATCATGGCTTTCATCTTGCAATGCAATGCTTAGCACCTGTGCGTTGAATGTTACATCATCATCATCATCATCATCATCATCATCATCATCAATCCTAAACCCTAATTATGTCCTAAACTCCTTGAACATTCCCTTGAATATAAAGTTTATAACGGTGGGGATTTAATTCTCTTGAACCAATATCCTTTGAAAGCCCTAAAAAGTTGCGTGGGCGAAGCGGCTTTGCGAGGCAGCTGAACATCCAGCCACCCAGTCAGATATGCTCAGAGCGTTGTCGGTGAACTGTTGGGGTTTGGGGGATACGACCCATCAGATGGCAGCTTAGAGTCGATTCTAAGGATACTAAGGGAACCCAGGAAAATCAGGGCTTGATTCCCTTGTTTTTTGCAAATCACTGGAATGTGATAATGGTAATTGATGATAATTGTATATATACCCTCTGGTAAACTAACATAACTATGGAAAATCACCATTTTTAATGAGAACATCCACTATAAATCACCATTTTCAATCGCTATGTTAAATTACCAGAGGGTAATCGTCATGACCATCACTTCTAGTAATACAACAGTCGTATCTTCAGATTGGGGAGTCCCAACATCATCAGTTTGCCGACCTTCGTGAACGGTTCATCGCAAGGGATGTTGACGAAAAGCCATGGCATCTATATATACAGTGTACACCTAGATATATCTGGTGTATATTTGTTGATTTGGAGTTGGTAGGAATACCTCCGGCAAAATATCCACTTGTTGTTGGTTACGAGCCATCATCAGTCTCCCCTTCTTTCATTTTGCTTTCCATTTATCTACTTCCTTGATATATCCATCTTTGTTGGTTGCTTGGCGTAAACCGATGGATGCCATTCCCAATTCCCAAAAACTCTCAAACAAAGCCGAAACATAAGTCATTTTGACCAAATCATGATTTTCCCAACCAAATTCATGGGGCAAAAGAGAATTTCAGGTTCACCAATTTTTGCCAACAGGAAAACAGAATGGCAAACATCTGCATTTTACCCACCACATCAACCACGAACCAGTTGCATCAGCATGTCAAAGCCAGTATTTTTTGATGACTACCCCCCCCTATTTATGAAGGTAAAAGCTCACATTCAACCAAGCCCAGTTCACCCTCTCGATGATAGGTGGTTAATCCCTACACAAACAAATAACCCTTATTGAGAAAGTTGGTTATCCCTTATACTTGAATGTGCAATTTGATTACCTACCAAAACATACGAAGCTCGTCAAGATCTTGTCATTATCGCTGGCTGCTTCACCCTTATCATTGCCATTATCACTATTCTCACTAATATCGCTATGATCACTATCAGATATTACCAAAATATGATATTACTATCCTCCTCATCCTCCTCCTCCTCCTCATCATCATCATCATCATCACTGTATTAGCATCATGTTACTACTATCACTTTATATTATAATCATATTATCATCATTATCATCATCATCATCATCATCATCATCATAATCATTATGATCATCATCATTATGATCATCATCATTACGATCATCATCATTATGATCATCATCATTATGATCATCATCATTATTATCATCATAATGATCATCATCATTATCATCATCATTATCATCATCATCATTATCATCATTATCATCATCATTATCATCATCATCATTATCATCAGTATCATCATGATGATCATCACCATTATTATTATTATTATCATTATCATTATCATGATTATCATTATCATCATGATGATCATCATCATTATTATTATCAATATTATCATCATTCGCATCATCATTCGCATCATCATTACGATCATCATCATTATGATCATCATCATTATGATCATCATCATTATTATCATCATAATAATAATCATCATTATTATCATCATCATCATTATCATCATTATCATCATCATTATCATCATTATAATCAGTATCATCATGATGATCATCACCATTATTATTATTATCATTATCATTATCATGATTATCATTATCATCATGATGATCATCATCATTATTATTATCAATATTATCATCATTCGCATCATCATTCGCATCATCATTATCATCATCATCATTATTATGATCATCATCATAATGATCATCATTATCATCATAATGATCATTATCATTATTATCATCATTATTGTTATTATCATATTATACCTATGATAGTATCATCAATCCCTAGCCACACGTGACTCACAGCGGTGACCACTGAACTTCCGAGGTTCCGACGCTTCTACGAGCGCAGCGACTTGCCCATCTCGGTGCACCATGGCACCTCCCCGAGCATCGATTGGAAGGTGCCGGGTCCGGCCCGGCGTTTCGGGGGGATGGTCACCCCAATCACCCCAACAAAACCCTGGGGAGATGGGGAAAAAATGGGATAAACGTGGGGGGCTTGGAAAAAAACCTTGGGAACATGGGGACTTCTAATGGGGATAAACATGGGGTCAAAGAACAGCTATGAGGACATCATGGAAATAGCCATTTTGGGTGTATGGTTGTGCTACGATTTTGGGTTTTGAAAATGGAGGATTGACATCCAATTCATTGCCGTGGAATGATATGAGATGACGTACCGGCGTACCAAGCAAACTGTACAATGTACCCTCTGGTTATTTAACATAGCCATAGAAAATGGTTCATTTATAGATGGTTTACCTATTAAAAATGGTGATTTTCCATGGCTATGTTAAATAACCAGATGGGACAAAAGATATTGGGCCAGGATATGATATATTATGATACACAACTACAACCAACAAAGTATTGCAAAAAATAGTCTTTGATTTGGTCTAGCTGGTTGAAGTGGCTCCGTACATAGAGGTGCGCACCTTTTATGCCATGTTTTTATGGTGTGAACAATCCTCTTAGCAGCCGGCTCAGGTCTTCAAAAAAAAGTCAACTCATAGACTGAAAATCACTTGGCCGTATCTTTGGTCCTTTCAGCCACCATTTACACATATTTCGGCGAAGGTGTTCCTTGATGGTTCCTGCCTCCAGCAAAAATGGCTCCCACGCGTTTAGTTTGGGGCCAGGTTACTTCACAGAATTGCTTTTTGATGATCTCACCAAAATTTGATAAAACGAACCCATCAGTTTCCTAGTTTCAAAAACATGGGCTGCAGGTGGAACCCGAACGCTTGGACTACATCTACCTGCTCCCCATCTTCTTCGATGGACTTTGCGAGAAGGAAAGTCCGTCCGGAGCCCTGCTGGGGCAGCACCCTTATATTGATGGGGGGGTAGCACAATGCATGATGTAGTAATAGGGGTGGCACAAGGGTTTGGGTACTGCTTATCTTCTCGATGTTCTTCTTGTTATACTTTTGACTCTTGACTTTTGTAGTAGTGGTCTGATCCTGGTCTTCCTCTGATTTCATTCCATCAAACACCGCTGTGGTAGTGCTCCATCTCCTTGTAAACCATGGTATGGACTTCAGTTTCCCAAGATATTTCAGATCAAAGCCGTCTCGAGTCTCAGGTACAGTTTCTTGGCCTACAGGGGCATTCAGGACAACCCTTGTGGCATCGTGGCATTGCAATGACTTGTTGGGAGCCACCTGGATCCACCTTAGGTAGCCTGGAAAGAGTGGACTCCTGGCGCCATTAACAAAGGTGATACAGTCATACAGTATGTGATAGAGGATAAACATGCTGAGGATGCAAAAGGTATTTCCCACAAGGTTTTGAATGGCTTTAGTGACTTTAGTACTGGACTCATGTCTGCATGGTTCCCTTGGCACCCCATTGTTTCGCCATGCCCTTCCATGACTCCATCTGCTCGCGCCGTTCAGCTTGTGCGTCAAAGTGAAAGCTGATGAGATTCAGGATCAAACCATCCGATCCATCGACATGGGATGAGTTGACCATTTCCACTGGGAATGCTGCAAGTTGCACGTTTTTTTTGGTACCAGTCCTGCAGATCATGGCAGATCTTGACATTGAATGGTACCATTAACCATTAACATTAACCATTACAGATATTAGATTCAAAACCAGTCGCTGTCCTTTCAGAGCCATGTTTTCGTGTTGCTCTCCGAGTGTACTTTCCTCAGTGGAGCATAGGCACCTTTCAAAAAGGTCCGAAAAGCTGTGGCCATTGGTCAATACGCTGTGACACTTGAGTTTCCTCTCAAACAAATGAGTTTATGGCAATTATATGAATTATATATACACTTTTCATGAGCAGAACCATGCGATTGTTGAAGAACCATCAGAACCATCAATGTTTTGGGTTCCAAAATTTGATTACAAGGGTTCCAAATGGATTTTTTGGGGTTCCAAAGGCATGTTTTTCTAATGGCTTACACCCCAGGCTGCAAGTGACAACCAGCTGGATGTTGAGATAGCGAACGCTGGCAATGATTCTCCAAAGGCAAGTTTTTTTTGCGCCAAAGGGGACAGTACCCTACTCAGGTTTAGCAAAAATGGAGGGTTGAACCATGAATAAGGGGGATTTAAGTGATTGCACCAACAAGCATCAGGGTTGCGAAAAAAGTGGTCATAGGTCATGTGGGAAGCTTTGGCAAAATCTAAACATTAAACCCATTTTAGTGCTACTGATGAGAGAGATGAGATGGAGCCTCCATCTTGTTGGATATGCTGCCACGTCGTTGCACGCGATTTTTGATCTGTTTGATTTGGCGGGTGGGTCTCCAACGCAATTCAGCCAGCCTATGACTGTATCTTTTGGGAAATACCCATTCACAAGCTTCAAACAAATATAACATACATATGTATACATACAGCTCTTAACCACTCTTAACAGTTGTACCCAAAGGCTTTAGAGCGGTTAAGAGCAGTTGAGAGGAGGGGGGTCTGACCCTGTTTTGTTGGCATTTTACAATGTTTCATGCCTTGGAACTGTACCATATGTCCATCCACAGGATGGACACCCATCGGTTGGGGATTCTGTCAGTCAAAACCAGTGAGAGTAGCGGGGTCTGACCCAGCAGACCCGCATCAGCTCCCTATGAATAATACAATATAATATAATAAAATAACATATAATATAATATCATATAATATAATATAACATTACATAGAATAATACAATATAATTATAATTATAATTAAATATAGTTATAACTATAATTATAATTATAAAATAATATATATACAATATAATATAATATAATATAATATATATAATATAATATAATATAATATTATATTATAATATAATATAATATAATATAATATAATATATTTCAATATAATATAATATAATATA
>Ga0126342_10015416_pt1 | contig 13400 bp, 12 predicted proteins | sample Cyp1metagenome_FD_92528 | JGI IMG/M metagenome (GOLD analysis project Ga0126342, IMG submission 92528) | Coral microbial communities from Lord Howe Island, Old Settlement Bay, Australia - Cyphastrea 1 metagenome | ecosystem: Host-associated > Invertebrates > Cnidaria > Coral ...
AAAGTGTTTGCGATGCAAACTATTGTCTTGTACTTATGCTATATTGTCTTGATACTCCTCTTCTCGACTGCCTATCACACATCTTTAATATATTGTTTTGTAATATGGTGTCTCCATACTAACAAGAGAAGACCTTGCTCCTCTACGCTCTCGGGCCATCCGTCGTCTAGTTCTTTTAGAGCAGCAAAACACAGCAAATTATACTTATTATTATTTACATACTTGTATGATACATGATTATATACGGTTGTTTTGTGTCTTTGGACACGTTGACTTTTTAAGCCAATGTTCTTTGGCTGTTCATTTAACTTAAAACAAAAGAAATAGTTTAATTAGTTTATTTTTTTTTCGCGCTTTCTCACTTTGTGACTGAGATGGCTGGAGCCTGGAGTTCGCAAGCCCTCTCCTACGTGCCGACAAAGACATAGCGATGGCAGCGGTGCAAAGTGACGCCGCAGCGCTGGAATTCGTCTCTGACGCTTTGCGCAGAGACCAAGGCCTCGTCACAGTGTTGCTCCATGGAGAGCACATCACACTTCAGATCCGCGGCTGAAAGTTGAGAGATGTCGAGAGATATCGAGAGATGTCGAGAGATGTTCAGAGATGTCGAGATGTTTGTGGTGTAGTGGGCAGGTGTTGTTCTGGCAGCTGCTCAGCGCAATGGCTGGGCTCTAGCCTTCGCTGCCCCTGAACTCCGTGCAGACAAGGCGAGTTCAAACAGATCTGCCCAAGCAAACTGGAGACCTTGAATACCTTGACAGAATTCCATGTACTGTGGAGTCTGTGGATCTGTGTGGATTCATGTTGCAGGAAACAAATTTTGTGTCAAGGCGGTTTTATTCCTCATAGCTTAAGCACTTGATTTTGGCTGAAGACGCCCGGGGCACTTCTGCAGCTTGTTTCCAGTTTCCCATTCTCAGGAGATAGTGCTTGCTGCCGTGGCTAGCAATCCTTTATCGCTTCAGTTTGCATCTGAGGCCTGGGCAGTGGACTTGAGAAGTGGAGTTTCTTCCCATCAATACATCCAAGACCATGTTTCAATATGTTCCATTTGAGTGCCTGATAGCGCAGATATTGTTCTTTTATGTTCTTTGGTTGATTGGAGATGGAGTTGTCAGAATAGGTGCAAGTGCTTACAGATGCTTCCAGATACTTGCAATCAAGAGATTCTCCATGGCACTTCCATCTTTGCGTCTCCTGCTTGCATCTTTTGCCAATTTTCTGCTCAGGAGCTGCGACAAGATCCTGCAGTTGTGCTCAAAGCAGTGTCGTTGAAGGGATGCGCTCTTCGCTTTGCTGCTTCGCATTTGCGTAGGGACACGCAGGCACGACCCACGATGAACATTTAAATATGTTAAATGTGAACAGGAAGCCTGTACAACTTCTCATTTAGAAGATGTGATACATTCATAGAACATCATAGAACAACATCATCTAGAGTCGTAAAAACAGCGAAGAGAAGGCAGCCAAGTCTGCCCGCGAGAGCTTTCGTATGTGAACTCCCTTGACATCATCATAAGAGATGAAGATGTAAGAAGTCTGCCTTGGGTTTTTGTTTTCCGGACCGCACAAATATTTGTAAGCAATGCAAGAAAACCGGACCGTATATCTCTTTGCATTTCTTTACAACTCTTTGATTCTCTTTGTACATGTCTTTGTACATGTCTTTGTACATGTCTTTGTACATGTCTTCTATTGTCTCATTTCTTTGCCAGGTGGTTCTATCCGCTGTCCGATCCGATGCTTCAGCCATCCAGCTCACCGGGTGCGACCTTCGAACACGGAGCGGTTTGGTGATGCAGGCACCGCCGCAAAACACTCAACGGCTGACTCAACCACAAACGACCAATGGTGACCAACATATAAAAGAAGATGCTAAGAACTAAGATGCCATTCAAAGTGACTCAAAGTGCTGTGATTGCAGACAGCTATACAGCAAGGGGAGCAGAGTTGTGATGCCCCTTGAGCGGACCTGGACAAATAAAATTTAGTATAGCCATCTGGTGATGCAGATTATTTTCCTGGGAGTTCACTATCAAAATTAATAATCTTGAAATCACCGATTTGCACATGCTAACCCATGCGTCCCTTCGAACCCAGGAAAACAATTTTGGTTCAAAATATGTCCAAATATTTCAAGATTATTTTGCAAACGTCCGGCCACAGGAAAGTAATGTTCATGGGGGGGGAGTTCACTAGAACATATATGTACGTCAGTCAAACCCCAGGAAAAAAATGCCCCATGATTATTTGAGGGGGTATGGTTCTTTACATGACTCTAAAAGGTTGGGAACCAGGATTTAAATCTGTGGCAATGGTGCTATAATGATTATAATGCTGAATGTGCGTAGGTTAGACATCAGGAGCAAATTCCAAAGATACATTTGTCCTTGCAAAGGGGTACATTTGTCCTGAACGCGCGCCCAAAATGCAAAACAAAGGTTTTTTGCTGAAAATACATTTGTCCTAGCAAAAGGCTACAACCACATATGTTCAGCTTCACCAACCAAAAAGGTGACCTGAAGAGGCCGAGGCGCAGGTGTCAAAAATAAATTCCAAGGGGCTGGACCTTTTCTGGCTGAATGATCTTCAAAGGTTGGCCCAACAGGAAAAAAGTCGCATCACCAGGCCAACCATCCATAGATAGATTCAAGCATTTTGTGTCAACGCGCGCCCAAAATGCAAAACACATGTTTTTTGCTGAAAATACATTTGTCACTATTTGTCCATGCGAAAGGGTGCAGACACATATGACATATGTTCAGTTTCGCCAACACATAAAATGAGCTGGAAACGTTCGGATCCACGATTTAATATGTTCCAGGCGCGGGCTATTTGCTAAAGTTGTGGTCCTTGCAGCCCAGGAAATTGTTAACACGTGATTTAATTTGGGTGGTTGTGAAATTGCGGTAAGCCCGAAAGCATCTAATTCTTAATTTTACATACTCTTAAGTAATTGGGAATGTGGTGATTCATGCGATAAACAATTGAGTTTTGGGTTCGTCTTCAGATAGCCCCCACTCGAATCTGTCATGGGCTCGAAACATTCATATGTAAACCTTGGATCCCAGGAAATAAGTCGGTTAACAGCATATGTTGAGAAGTTGTTGAGGGGTTGTTTGTTGAGCATTATATAAGGACTGGCACCCAGGAATTTAATTAATATTAGAGGGGGAGAAATGCCTTTCTGGAAACCTTAGGCATCAGGAAATTAGTGCCTGCAAGTTTTATTCGTCTGAGACTATAAATTCCGGCAAGAAAGGTCAAGCACCAGGATTTTAATCTTAAAAAGGCCAGGACCCAAAAAATTAATCGCGATATTTTCCCAGGACAGGACTCTCCGGAGTGCACCAGATGGGTATATTTAGTGCAGCTTGTTCGCCATGCAAAGTTATAATCCATTGCAGAAGCTATCGCAGCCTCAGGATATTCTGCATGTTCAAGCCTGCCAGTCCCTATCATCGCTCGATCAGGCCCTTGGTGCCAATGCAGATGTGAGGAAATTCCTACCGCTCAAGCGTTGGGTTGGGCGGCGACTGAACGGAGCGCGCAGAAAATGAATGCAAGATGATGCACGCATTTCTTGTTCGTTGTCATCTGACAACGTATGGCCACGTCCATGTCAATGGTCATGACGGTCATGAGCATGAGAATAAGAATCATCATCGACATTTTTATCATTTGCGTGATCCTCCGTCCCTGTTGCATCAAGCGCCCCCTTAGTTCTCCTCAATGTCGCCTTTGCATCTTCAAAATCAGTAAATCAGACTTATCTTATTGTTTTTGCAGAGTTTTCTCAACCAGGAACCCCATCCTTCTGTTCATTCGATCGAATTGTTCGCGTTGGCCAAGGTTTACATTTGGTCGGGAATGAGGCCACTGTCGATGACTTTGGCTTCATCGTCCCATTCAAAGGTGCGAAATGGTGCGAATGTCTTCATGCCTTGGTCACACCTTGGTCACGTCGCGTTATCGCAATCGCAAGATCAATTTCTCTCCCAAGGTGGCAAAGTCTCGCCTGGAACATATGGAGACGACACCTCCTCTGTGCATCGCTACCTTCGTTTGGCTGGGATGCTGTTTCTTGGCAAAGTGGCGAAGTGGGAGCTGTTGACCTCGTGATCTTCAAATCTTCCCCTGTACCCTTTCGACCCTTTCGAGCCTTTTCGACCCTTTCGAGCCTTTTGGCATCGGCCAAGTTTTTCCCACTATCGGCCCTGGTTCGTATCGACTCGGAGTCCAAGACCTGGAAGCTGCATGGCTGAGCCACTGAGGCATGCAGTACCCAGGAAGCTGCAGCTGTCACACCCGACGGACATTTCTTCATCTGGTGAGGCCCTGGATTTTTTTTCAACATTTTGAATGCTTTGATGTAATATGTTCATAGTTGTTCATATATTTTCAATATCTTTGAGAGCTTAGGCACGTCTTTGCCTGTGCCAGCTGTTCCTTTGTGCAACTTTGTCATTGGTAGGCGTGCAGACCCAGCACTGGGATGAGGCAAGAAGTTTTTGATATGTTCAGCTCGTTTTTCAGCGATGTTACAGGTATCACAGAGAATCCAACGAATCTAATACTGTATCACATTTCAGTTGGCAGCAACATGGTGCAAAAAGCGCTTAGGTTGCTGTCCCATAGATCCCATAGTAACTTGGGCTTGAAAATGATAAACTTCAAATCAGAGCTGCTCACTTGGATTGGCTCGGTTTCAGTGCCAGGTTGAACCCCAGTCTTCTTTTTGGGGACCAGAGTCCTAGCAAGGACCTGAGTGATTTTGCTCATGAGCTCGCAACCCTACAGGAGATCTCACTAAGTCCAGTAGCTTGACTCCTACAGTGCTACAATATGCTACAATATGCTACAATGCTCATTGATTGTTGCATTGATGAAGAAACAGAGCGGCAGCGTTCTGACTATCGCCGGCATTCAAAAAAAACGAGGCGCTGTGCGGAGTATCTCCACTGCGCGTTTGCCATCAGCCTCCAAGGTCGGATTGGTTTGATCCAACATCAACAACAACACATTACGAAACATATACTAATGTGTTTGATCATATACTGAGTAATATACTGGGTAATATACTGAGTAATATACTGAGTAATATAATGATCATATCATATCATATCATTGATCTGTTCATGAAGCCATCGAATGCCCACCTCTGTTCTTCAAGCCATCCGCAATTTGAGCGCAAGGTTTTGGCAGAACAGTGCTCATAAACATCATAAACCTTTCTTTCACACCAGATTCTGTCAATATCATCTTGAGCAAGGGCCTCGGGGTCAAACAGTTCCCCTGACAGGATCGCTTGGAGGCTGAGAACAACTGGGCAGAGACCTTGGTTTGCGACCACGTAGTTTGGAGAAATCATGGTGATGCCTTGACGCATGATAAATCATAATACAATGATCAAAATAAGGATCAATGATGCACGATGATTCGCTGTATGATCGTTACGCGATCACAAAGCATGCACGATGCACGCGATCATACTAAATGCATCTGCTGTTTGGCCATGAGGCCCGCGAGAAATGCCGTGTGCATGCCATTGGAGTGTCCTTGGAGGAGGCGTCCCTGACGTCCAAGCCTAGACAGACAAGACATGTGTAATTTCCATAAAGCACGTACAACATAGAAAGTAGACACCCAGACCATACCCTGCAAACATTCAAAACCTGTCTCAATATCCTAGATCAGGGTTGTCCCGTCCTCGTGATTTTGCGAATTGTGGACTCGTGGACCCTCAACGGCGCAAAACAAAGGTAACAATCAGGTAACAAGCAAACAGAAAAAGCAAACATAAAACAAAATAAACAAAATAAACAAACACCGTAAACAACAAAACTCATCAAAACTCCGAATCAGGTTTGGGATGGTTTGGGGCAGCTGTATACCCGTGATCAAAATCACAGCTATCACGGCATAAGCGTTCCCTGGTTTGCACAACTCAGGGTTTCCTTGGGGCGTATAGTAACACACAAGTCACTGGTATGTCACAGTTTTAATCCCGCCCTTTTTGTTCCCTTTTTTGTAAGGCCACAATTCTTACCATATTATCCATCAAGTGGCTTAGATAGACCAAACACCTTGAAGGCCAGGTGGAAAATCCAACTGGAAAATGTGGGAACATGTGGGAAACACGCAGAGACCAGGCCTTGGGTTTCGACGTGAGGTGCTCAAAACAGAGCAAGTTTTCACGCAACAAAAACATAAAACGCCTTAAATTCCAAGGATTTGGACCCGCAGGATACTGTATATGTATATATATATATATACATATATGTATAATGTATGATTGTATATGTTATATTATTATATATGTATATATATATGTATAATATCTATAATTATATCTACATATCATATTCAATACACATAATATTACATTGTTATATAATATTTGATATGTATTATATTGGTATATACATGGACACCGCTGCATTTCTGACACGTTACTGTATACTATTCCATTGCAGCTAAAACTTCAGGAAGCAGAAGCTCAGCAGTTCAATGCCAAGTGCCAGAGCTCAGATTCGCAAGAACAGCAAACTTGAGAACATTGGCACATATTGGCATTTGCAGTATCTTGCAGTATCTTGCAGTGCTTGAAGCATGTCGCACGGCCAAATCCTCAGCATCGCCGCTTGAGGTGCTGTTGGATTTGCGAGAATTGGTGTGAGTACAGGATGACCTTCTCCAAGAAGACGGGCAAAAGTGAGGCAGATCACAGATCTGAGTTTTTTTTGCGCTTGTTCGACTGATAACTTCTTAAGGATTTGTGAAGCTTACGCCAGGATCGTATTAAAATGTATCGAACCTATTTTGAGCTCCCTTTGCAGGCAGTTCAAGACTCCTTCGTATAACTAAAGAAAAATGCAAAAGACATTAAGACATAGTGTAGCGAAATGATTCAAAATGTCACATGTTGTCGACACTGCCTTCAAGTGCCTTCCCTAGCAAGCCCATTTGCTCTCGTGTCCAAGGCGAAAACAGTCTATGCGCTCACTTCTTTGGATGGGTTCAGCCAGCCAATACAACTGAAACAGTTCCTCGCTGAAATTCGATGAATCCTCGGCTTTGCTCCGATTGCTGAGAGCTCTGAGGCGTCCGTTTGTATTTGTCAAAGTCCGATAAGGTCCACTAAAATTCAAGGCTAACTTAGTTCATCTTAGTTCTAAGAATGTTCTGGGCGTGTTTTGGGAGTCTTTTGGCCTGGCCCTGGCACATTTTTCAAGGCTTGGGAACCAATGGTCAGCCTCCAAGATGCTTCCACCAAGCCTCTCAGCAGTGGAGGCACGCAGATCGCATGAAATGGGGAAGACACTCTGACGACATGAGAAATGAACGACTTGAACGACTCGACTTCAGTCTAGCACACTGCGTGAAAGGTTGAGCACTGGTGCAGAGACAAAGATGATCAAAGATGATCAAAGATGTGCTAAGAAGAAGCACATCACATGGCTCATGGTCAATTGATGTTAATTGACACTGCGCATGCCAAAGCAGTGGTTCAAGACTTTGCGTTGAGGTGATTTTCATAGTTGATGGGAAGTTGGAGATCTCAAATTCTCATCCTGTCCGCAATCTAATAGCCCGCAGCTCAAAGAAGGGGACCAGAGATGCAGACAAAGCGGGGAACAGCACGACAAGAGCATGGGACAATCTGTTTCTGTCTCTGTTGATACAAATATCTGAAATCACCTTGTGCCAGACCTAGCTGCTATAGCCGCTGTCCCACCCTATGTGAGATTGCAGATCTTTTCCCATTTCAATACAACTTGAGATCTTGGGGCGTCTTGGGGTATGTTTTAAATTTTGCCTGGCCAAGGCAAAAAAGACCGTGATACTTACACCCGACATTTTTGGTGTCAACGAGGCCCCGGACATTGTTGAGGTAGGGTGACACCATGTCAATGTATAGATTTTACAAACATATATGTTTACTGACTAATGTTTACTATTTGTTGAGTATTTGCACATGGGGCCCCGCATGGATTACTTTGAATTGGATCTTGGATGTTGGTTTACGAATGGCTTTTGCGTAGTCTGTAAATGTCGAGCCTGAGCACGTCCGAGGTAGGCCTCCGTCAAATATATATCAAGATTATCAAATGCCATTTGATTTTGATTCAGCCACAAACAAGACCACTCCGATTTGCTTTTGGTGCCTTTCCATTTTTGAACATTTCAGTATACAACAGGAGTGAATTTGTCCAGTAATGCCTAGTAGTTTCAGTCCTTCAGATTCCTTCAATGCCCAAGCTGTTCATTGGGCCAGGAGCAAGGCTCAGGCGCACGAGAGTTCAATGCAGCGTCAGTCGTGTGATCTTTGCGTGATTTTTCTATCGAAATGGACAAACTGAACACAGAATACTCAAGGATACTTAAGGCAAGATATGTTTGCACATTTTAGCGGAGGTTACACTCGAGAACCTCCTGTTTATTCGTTCTCGGCTTTCCCATTCTCGCTTCCACTTTGGACAGCATCCCAAGATTCAACAGCGCCTAGCTTTTCTGATTGCCAGATCTTGAGTATAGAGCATGATAACGTATAAAGCAGACGTTATTCCGACGTTTCGTCATGTTCACTCGATTTCACTCGTATTCAATGTCATGCCAGACATTGGATGGTATCAGTTCCGTCCAGATGCATCGTTTGACCCTGTTCGACCCTGTTCAGTACCAAACGTGGTTGAGACTGAAGCTGTGAACACCATCAACGCGGGTGCTGGACTGAGCTGAGAAAACGGAAGCTCAATGCTACCGCATGCTACCGCATGCTACCGCATGCTACCGCCAAAAGCAAGTCTTCTCCCCCTTCACATACATCAAAAATCATCAAAAATCATCGAAATGACTAAAATATATTAAAATGAATAAAAGCGAAAGCTAGTGATTTGGCACATCTCAACATACTGCTTTCAAGCCACACATTTTTTCTTGTGAAATGATTCCCAAATGAGTGTCGTTCGTGTTCTTCATTCTGAAATTTGTTGCATCCCACTTGTTGATGTCTTTTCAACATCCTAAGTTACCAAATATAGAGATCTTTGGGATGTTTCGGATATCATGGATATCACCCTAAACAAAGATAAGAAAGTCCGAAAAGATTCCGAAAGTCATATCAAGTCAGAATCGAATCATGTCGAGAATCCACTCGCCTCAAGGCTTTTCCGCCATCCAGAGACTGCGCCTCGGGGAGCCGCGATGTGTCGTCGATCCATGTCGATCTGGTCGGTCAACTGGTAGTTTGAATCAGGCAGTGGATTCGGAGATCAAGTTTGGGAAAGGACTTGGAGTTTTGATATGTTTTGATGCAAGAGGAGCAGCGTGTTTGGCAATAGCTACGTCAAATCCAGATAATCCAGTGCCTTATCATATCTTATTCAAGTCTTATCAATTCTTATCATACTTATCTCAATTAAATTTGGATTGGGGATACAAAAACCGTACCCAAGTTCTCGGACAAACCCATCTGCAACGCCATTGATCTGGTCATGTGTTTGTCTCCCGAGAATTGGAATGAAACTATGTTGAAGCCAAGCATAGCTAAGCGGTTTCCTGCAGAGGCCATGGGACCCCAGAATATCTTTGGACTTCCATGTCATCCACTTGAAATCACTTGAATAAATCATCAACATTCATCAACTAAACCCTCGCTGTTTTTCCAGCTCGGTGCTTATGCGTCCATAGGGTCCATAGGGTCCATAGATCACGTTTCTTTATCTGTGTTTTGTATGCCTCCCTCGTGCGCAATGGAACTGCTAGAGCTGCTAGAGCCGACGCCATGGCTTGATTGGTCCAATTGGTCCAGCCATGTGGTCATTTGTTTTGCGCTGCTGCTTGCAGCTCTGCACGTGTCCTTGACCAAATCTGAGGCGTCGGGTCGATGGGTCATGGTGTCGCTTATGATTCTCCCAGCTGTGGAGCAGCCATACGCTCCATGTATGCTCCATGTATAAATGTTATCACGCTATATTTATCTATATTTAATTATATTTATATTTACTCATTTCTACTAATATGACCGCCCAAAATTGCCTGTACAGATGTGGACAGCTTTGATGAAAATAACAGGAGAATGCAGGGTTCGTTTTGATCTATATTCAGCCAGGTGACTTTGGGGCTGGCGTGGCTTTTGGAGAGGCGCCAGCAGAAACATATGACCTACGAGGACAGTTCCAGGCGTTTTGAAGAGGAGCTTCTGAAAGTTCGAACGAAAATCTGGGGAATGAACCAGTCTCTCGGAATCTTGGTGGCGTTTGGCTGTATGCACCCACTTATTTTATCTTATTTTTAGCTTTATTGTGGTTATTGGCCCACTATGGCCCACTGATTTAGCTATGTGATTTGCCAATATTTTCCCCCACAGATTCAGCTAGGCTATTCCCAAATGCTTCACTAAAACAAACGGCTCAACCCGGCTCAACATTTTAGCGGACGAATCGGCTAAGCCGTCCAGGAATTCATCTGATCTTTTTGCTAAATCTGGCCATGATCCACAAGTTGATGTCAGACCCAAGTCGGGCTGCATTGCTGCAGTTCCTTGGGCCACTGCTTGGCTATGCGTTGCACGCTTCTATTCAGGCATTTTTACCAAATTCCCGTGTCAAAATGGGTATCATCAAATATGGAGATAACACCACCAATGTTTCGGGAAATTGGATGACTTTTAAGTTGGTTGGCTAATGAGAAAGGGGGGTGACCTGCGTTGTTGAAAGCGAGTCATGTAAAAGATGTTAAAATCAACCAAACCAAATGCATGGATACAAATGCCTTCAAACCGGCTTCACAGAATGGGTTCAGGCAGGTGTCGTTGAGCTCAAGAGCAACCGCAACTTTCGCTACTTGGAAGTCGTCTACTCTACCATTTATGCCATATATCTTTGCGGTATTGTCAACGAGACAGACTTCGAAATGTTTTGCGCCATGGAAAAGATCTCGCGGGTGACCATGATCCTTCTCTCTGTAGCCCGTTGGTGTTATCATTTTGTTTTGCTTCTCACCCTGCTTGTGAATATTCAGAATTGATTTTCACCTGCGGGTAGCTCGTCACATCCTCGAACCAGGTAATCTTCATCGATCTGACCATGGCGATTCCAATCTACCTCACTGGAGCAGTGGTGCTTTCATACAAGCAATGGCAATGGATTGGCTTTTCAAAGGTCACTCCCATGCTCATTTCTTCCACTTTGATCTCACATATCGCCCTTGCTGCAGTGGTGAGTTTCATCGTTTACGCAATGCAATCATCTATCAGAGCAAAGTTGGAAACGGACGATGCCTTTTCCCTTCTGAAGGCCTTCAGAGAGGTCTTCAGAGGCATTTGTGACGGAAACCTGGTTCTGGACCCTCAGAACTACAAGATTGTGGGCGATGCCACCTCCTTGGAATGCTTGCTGAAGGCAAAGAAAAAGTTGGCTGACACCAACTTTTTAGACCTCTTCTCAGATTTGGAGGGGCGCCAAAGATTTGTGCGGTTCCTGCAGAGTGAAAGCGCGAAACTTCTGAAGCCAAGGGGCACAGGACAAGTCCCACCCTGCTTAAGGATAGCCCTTGAGGGTGCAGAGGGTCCTGTGTCCATAGATGTCTTTTGCACAAGTTGTGTGGCTGGACAAGACTATTACCTCTTGGCCTTCAGGGCTGATCCAGAGCAATTTCTTGCTCCACCTGATGCCCATGATGCCTAGATTGAAGCTGAATAGCTGAATGATTTTGGTTGTTTCCGGTGAATGGCTAAGTCAACAATTTTGAGAAATCTACTGGGAAAATGTGGTTTTGTCCAAAAAGGATCATGCATGAGGGCCCCAAAATCAGCCGAAACAATCCAAGACAGTCATCTTCTGCTGGGTTCCAACCACTGGTTGTGAATCGTCCAAACTCCAGATCATACAATGCACAATTTTGGCAGTCAATATGGTGTTCCGTATTCCAGCTGCAACTGGCTATTGAAAATCAACTTATATAGACCGTATATTTCACATATAATTCTTATTAATTCTTTCTTGCTTGAATTCCTCATGTTGTTAAATCCCAACTCAATCCACTTCAATCCCCATATTTTCGGCATCTCTCGGCTTCAGATGTTCTTCTTCTTTGGTGCAACTCCCTGTCTGAGGACGCTGCCATTGCTGCCATCGCTGCGCCCCAGGGTGCTTCATGCCCGAGTGATGAAGTGCCGCCACTGCAGCGGCACGCGGCGAGTTCGCGCGAGGTGGTGGATGCGTTGAAAGAACTGGTGCAGGTGTGGTTGAGATGTGTTGAGATGTGTTGAGATGTGTTGAGATGTGTTGAGATGTGTTGAGCTGTGTTGAGCTGGGTTTCCTGGGGGTGAAACCAGGAGGAATTGTAATAAAGCCAATAGTAAGGGTACAGGGGTATAGCCTGTAGCCAATAATGAACCCAACTTGCGGGCTGAGGCAGCATGGCAGCATCCCACCTAGTACCTGGGTAAATACTGTAACACTATTAAATTATACCGCCCCAATCATTATGATTTATAAACCCATGAACTGAGATAAACATCGAAGAGTGATAGGCATGGCATACTGTAACTTGTTGTTTTCCTCGTTTCTGGTAAGTCGTTGGACGACATTGGGTTTACCAAATGCGAATCCATGCGGTGTGCCATGAAATGAGGAATCGGCGCCCCAAAATTGCTCTTTCAAGAGGCAAAACAATGATGGCTCATTGCATTTGACGGTCATGTAATGTATTTTCAATAGGGTCACCTTGGTAAGATTGGAAAGTAATGTTAACCCAGGATTAACCAGCTTTGTGTTTGGATTTCCATGACGGGATGGATGACCACACCACAGTAATCCCATTTACTGTAAGTTGATGTATGATAAATGTGTATTTCCAGGCTGTAGCCCTGAACCAACAGGCTGATTTGCGCCATGGTCAGAACATGGTTTATTTTCCCATAAAAAGGGATGGTCACCCTCCATTTTCACTCTGTCAGAGGAGTTAATATGCCCATGATGGGGAATCCCTACCAGTAGTACCGCGCAAGGCGGTGGCGGAAGTTTCAAAAATAGGAAACCTATAGGAGAGATTGGTTGTTGTGAGTCACGGATGCCAGAGCAAAGCCACTGATGGACCGACAGGTTGTTGAGGTCTCCTCTCTTTCTCTCTCTTTCTTTCTCTTTCTCTGACTATCTACCTACCTACCTACCTACCTACCTATCTATCTATCTATCTATCTACCTAGCTAATCTATCTATCTATCTACCTACCTACCTATCTATCTATCTATCTATCTATCTATCTATCTGTCTATCTGCAAGCTTGAAAACGAAGCTATTCTGCGAGACGTCCTCAGGTTTTGAACTTGACAACATCAAAAACGCAGCAATTCTGCGAGACTTCCTCAATGTTTGAACTTGACAACGTCAAAA
>Ga0126342_10015417_pt1 | contig 13400 bp, 15 predicted proteins | sample Cyp1metagenome_FD_92528 | JGI IMG/M metagenome (GOLD analysis project Ga0126342, IMG submission 92528) | Coral microbial communities from Lord Howe Island, Old Settlement Bay, Australia - Cyphastrea 1 metagenome | ecosystem: Host-associated > Invertebrates > Cnidaria > Coral ...
ATATATATATATATTGTCAATATAGATCCATATAGTAAGAGTGTACTAATAAGGACAATATTTTGCTATTTTATCATGACTATTCCTATTTCTTGTTGTCATTCTTCATGTGCCCATTTTGGTTTACATCCATCCTGCCTCACGCCAGCCCTGCATGGTCAGCTGAATGAGGCTGATGTCGCTGTTGCCGCACATGCGCTGCATGACGGCCTGGAAATCATCTGATCAGATGTTGGTAAGGTGGTAAACCACCCATGACTGGGAATGGTAAAGATACCACCTACAATATATATATATATATATGCTGCATGCTGATAACTGGGGGATGGTTTATGAAATTGTTTTACCCACATTAATCCACAATCCCCAATTGGGGTCTATGACCATCCCAGTGCAGGGCGATGCTCTTCAGCAGGAGAAGTCCACGGCTGTGTACAAGTGGCGAATTACCATTCTACATACACATGTAAATAATTATATACATACACACAATCATACGTATATATATATATGGATAACCATAGTGTAACCCGATTAATGTATTTATATATACATATATATATATATGCACATACATATGGAGCAACCTCTGGAGAGAAGTGTAAGTATTAAATTATTGTATATGCATAGTGTTTATGAGTTGTTTTATAGTGTTTATCCAGTGAAAGGAACACAAGCCCTTCCAATGCATCCCAGTCAGCTGCGCCTTGGCTCCTTCAGCCTGCTTCGCGGTGAAGGCAGCGAACTTATCTACGGAGTCCTTCGCAAAAAAAAAGGCGCATTGGGACGAGGTCTAAAAAAGTTGTGAAAATACCAAGTTGTTCTGTGATGTTCTGTGTCGTTATATTTCTTAGTGGTTCCAGGGGCATGAAAACATCGTTTCTGGAGGAGTTTCAAAGGCTCCTGGAGGTTGAAAAAATGTGAAAAATGCCGTTGGGATCTTTTGCTGCTTGGGGATAGCCCAGTGCTTTTGCTCTCCTTTATAATGTCCAAAAGCAGCTGTCCAGTTGTTCAGGAGCAGCCCCGAACTTTTAGTAGGATGTTGATCCCTGTCAGTACATTACCCCCTACCAAACAGCAGACAAATGTTTCCCTTCCCTCCAATGCGAAACAATCCACCAGTTAGAAAGTGGTGGGTTGTGGGTCTCTTCATTTTGGTGTCCCATTTTGGTGACCCATTCAGTTGGGTGTTGATGTGCTACACCATGGCCCCCATGGCCCCCATGGCCCCCATGGCCCAAGAATTTGCCCTAGCTCTACCAGGTGGGAGCTCAGAGAAATACCCAGCCTTAAGGGCAACATTGATCTCTCGCTCAGATCTCTCGATGACTTTGAAGTCCATCCAAGCCTTGAAGGTGAAGGCCTCGTTTCGCAGCCCACAAATGAAGCTGTAATGAGGATTTCAAAGGGATGTTTATTGATTTATGTGTTTATTTATTTGTTTTGTTGTTTGTTTATATATATACATACATATATTACATATATATATATATATATATACATATATACATATACATATATATATGTACATATACATATATATACATACGTATATATATATTATATATATATGCTTGCTCCAGGCCCTACCACCCCCCCTCCCCCCCATCGGATAAGGTACACCCCCTCCCCCTCTGTGGTAATGGCTGTGGTGGTGGGGGGTGGTAGTTATGTAAAAATTGGTAGTCAACAGATATTAGGCGTATAGTGTATAATATCAATAGTATTGGGAATTACATACGGTTGTATATAATGTAGGTATATAGGTATATTGGCATGCAATGGGTAGTACATTAGGTATGTATTAGGTTATACAAGGTATCTATTAGGTGTGTAGTGTTAGGTATGTAGTGTTAGGTTTTCTGTATGTAATATTTAGTAGTCTTAGGTACGTATAGTATATGCTTTATATACAACATAATAGATACATACATATATATATATATCCATATGCCCCTATATGAGATCTTCCCCCCCTGTGGCTGGTAGTGCCCCCCCCAACCCATGGGGGGTGGAGAGACGGAGGACGGGACCATATCAATATATATATATACATGTATATATATATACATTTAGTGTATATGTCATTGGGTATAAAGCCAACAAACGGCTGAACATGATGATTTAATGGGGGTTTAACCGCCAAAACAATGAGGGTATAATCGGGCTGCAATGGAGCTATCCTGATTTCGGGAGTGTCTGCGGCTATGCCCATGAGAGGCTAATTCTTCTAGGGAAAACGATGCTAGATTTCAGAGAGACCCAAATGGACTTGGATGAATAAGATTGAGAACTGTTAAACCGTGCCCAAAATTGGAATTGATTCAAAACACAGGAGCTGTCTCAAATCAGTGGCATCTCATCAGCTCAATCCCGGGTGCGATTCCAGCCTTCAGTCCCTCAATGTTGCCATCGGTCATCCTACTGAAGACATTCTTGGCCTGACCCGGACCGGGGCTGATCCAGCAGCTAAGAGCTGGCCCCGTTGTGGCTCCAAGATGATTCATCCAGGTGCCACATGGTGGTTCGGCCAAAATCGTGGTGTGCCTTGATGATTTTCTCCAAATGTTGATGGGACCAGTTTCAGACAAACTCATTTCATGCAGAGCCGACCTTCACGGCAGCTTCATCGGCGAAGCCCTGCAACTTCCTCACAAGGTCCTGTGGCAGAAAGACATCTGGAGTACGATTCTGTCTACCCGCAGCAAATTATATTCTACATATACATACATACATCGTATACCCATGCATCTTGATAATATCTATGTGATTCAACAAATAGCAACGTAGAGGTATTGACATACTTATTTCAAAAAAAATGTCCAATAAATATCCATACTGATCATGCCTGGTTCACCCTTCATTAGTTCCCTCCCAGTCCTCAGCCTCTGCTTCAGTAGTCTTGGACTCCTTACTGTTGATGGCCTGGCCAGGTGAATTGAGGAAACAGTGGAAAAGATGAGTTGTGTCACTGTTTATCTTTTTGGTATGGCATATTTGTTGGTTTCTATGTTTCCATTAAAGCAACACAATCAATAATACTCAGCGGCATAGAAAATAGTTAAATGAAAGAAAATCCTGCATTTCCCATCCAAAACCCCAACAGTCTTCATATCTGCACGCAAAATCCGAAACAAAACTAAAACATGAAGAGCTCTTGTCCATTCTTTGAGAGGCGCATTCGCGAAGGCTTCATTGAGAACTGTGGAGTCCGCTAGTGATGTTCGCACATTCTCTTCCGGCAAGTCTCAACAAGCCTCAAATCCCAAATTAGGGAAAAACAAATTTTGCCAGTATCATATATATATATATATATGTTGTATATAGATATATAATGATATATATATATATATATATCTGTGTGTGTGTGTGTTCTACCTGGCTGTAGTACCTTCATTCATTCACCTTAGAAACTCCCAATCCCTGGGTGCGACAAAGGCCTCCCCCAACATCGCTGCGAAACAGGTCCCGAGGAGGGCCAATTCTTTGTCCTCCGCATGCGGCCGCTAGGGCTACCGTGTCGACTAGGTGAAAACATGGGCTACTATTGGAATCATCATTCTAAATTGGAATATTTGAGACCACCCATCCGGTGTATATACTTGAATATAACTAAGATACATTACATTACATTACACGACATGACATTCCATTCCATTCCGTTCCATTCCATTCCACACCACACCATACAATACCATACTATAGATACCATACATTACATACATTACATACATTACATACATTACATACATTACATACATTACATACATTACATACATTACATTGCATACATTACATACATACATTACATACATTACATACATTACATACATTACATACATTACATACATTACATGCATTACATACATTGCATACATTACATACATTACATACATTACATACATTACATACATTACATACATTACATAAATCACATACTACATACAGCATACATACCTCTCGAAATGGGAAACACATGAAAGTTGTGGGAAAATCAGCACAGCTTGAACCGGAACGCATGGGAACTAAGAATCCGCGAAACTCGAAGCAACAACCAGCCCAGTTGTCACCGATGTTTAAACCTTTGCCTAGGGCAAACGGTCCTTGATACCATTGTACACTACGGTATGTACTCGCTGACGTTGTGCTGACTTGTAGTCGTTCAACCTTTGGCTGGGGAGTAGATTTTGAAGTTGATGGGCTACACTGCAGCATTGAACATAAAAACTGTGGCACCATGAACCATGAACCCATGCTTTTGTATCTTGAATTGACCCGAACATTCGCAGGTCACCAAAAGTGGGATTACGATTTCATCATGCATCAGCTGTATCCTACATGTGTGTATGTACTGTATGTACCTTCTTTAATTTACATCAATAAGATCTTGTTCATGTCAACCAAGAAAATGCACATCTGGATAGGAGTGGCAACAAATCTACAGCCTCTTTGCAGCTTCAGCCTTCTTCTCCTGCGCAGATTGATCTACGGTCACAGGTCTGTAGCCGGTGTGACAAGAGACTATTCTGAATGCACATGGGAAGTGCAGAAAAACGTCGCGGTTTCCATTTCTATCTCGGTCAAAAATACAAATCCCAATCGGGCCAATTGCTTCGCACAAAGCAAATAAAGTGAAGCAGAGAAGCACATAATCATATAAGCTAACTTGTTTTATTTGTTTTTATTAGACAATATTCTTAGGTGACTAACATATATCATGGGATCAGCTGACCCCGGCCGAAGGCAAGGGGGCAGCGCGTCAAAGGGAAAATGGAATCCACAAAACTGTTCAAGCCATAGGTCAGTGGGGTAGCTGACGTGCATGACGTCTGAAAAAATAGCAAAAACTGTGGGTCTGTTAACAGCGCCGGCAGCTGAAACTATGGTACTGACGCAGGTTTTTTTGCCTCTGACTGCGCGAAAGAATGTAAATTACAATACTGTCAGATCTGTCAGTATTTTTTCAAATCTTAAAGCCAGCACTGCTATTCGCAAGCTCCTTGCATTTTTCACAAAGAAACAGATTGAAATATATTGAAAGAAGCTTTCCCGACTTGCACCCAAAATAGAGAACAGGCAATTCCAGGCAATTCCAAAAGAATTCCAATTCCGTCAAATCAAACTTGGTTCGATAAGAAATTGGGAGCATAGTTCTGGAGCAGGTCCCCAAACAAAAGCAATAGCATTCAAGCCAACCCTGCGATAAAATGGTAATTAACCTACGTGAAATAAAGCAACAACTGGTACGGCAGCGCCAATGACGAGTGTCAGAGTGGCCCTAGGAAAAGCCAGGTGAGGAACTCACTTACATCTTTGCTGTAAATACCTTCGAACAAATACCGTGTTTCATAGTGGCTCAAAACCATTGGCATTTACAGCCTTTCTAGTCCTGAAGGTGCCAAAAAACATCGCAAATATCGTGGTTTCTGGGGATCTGGCACGCCAAAAACATCGGCATTCACAACGTTCTGTGTGCTGAATGGAGTGGCAAATGGGGAAAGCATCGCCATATTTCCACTTTCCCGTGGTGCCAACAATTCAAAAAAATGCATGGTATCTATATTATATATATAGTGTCTTGAAGCGACAAGAGAGGAGAAATTGCGTGAAAACTCATGGCTGTTGGGGATCTCAAACATCTTCCCGCCAACCTGCAAAACTCGCTCGCGCTTCATGGATGACGCGCGCTCGCGTCACGGGTGTGCGACGTGCGAAGCTCTACAATAATTATAAGATATTGGAAACTATGGGAAGTCTTAGAGTAAAACCATCCTCAATTGGGGCTTGTGACATACCCCTACTGAAAAATCTTGTAAAGTGGCCCACAATGGTTGGTTAGGTTGGTTCCTTGGATGGAAAAAATGGCATTGGCTTTAGCAGAAACCCGACCAGGAAGCCGCAGCGGAACGCCTCCCAATCTTTCTTCACCGCGGCTTCTCGCTGCTGCCACTTGACATGCTCCTTCCAACCTGGCGGCTTGCAAGTCAATGATGGCCTATGGCCCCACCCAACAACAGCAAAGTCAAGTGAATTGAGAACAAATGCATTCAGTTTCAGTTTCACTTGGAGGAATCGTCTATATTTCTGGACAGTCAATCATACTTTATCACATCAACACGATAATCATAGCAACGGGTTGGACCAGGAGCAGGTTTTGATGGTGAATCCCCCATGTTTGGACAACCCCAGGAAACCCATCCAGTTGTTGGACCCTGGTTCCGAACCTACAAAGGTCTGGACCAAGGTTGCCTGTCCAGAAAGGTGGGCACGACTTGGGAACCGCCAAGGGGTGACACCATTTTCACTGTGACACCATGGTTTGAAAGGAAAATGTTAGAGGAAAATAGAGGAAACCATGGTTTTTTCCCGTCAAAACCACGGTAATAAGGGCGTTAGCCTGCAAAACTGTCGCTTCAACCAATTCTCGAAGCAGACTTTCAAAGGAATTCCTTTACCGGAGCAGATTCAAGCTGCTATGAACACCTGCCGCCCATCAGCCTCTTCAAAACTATCCAGCATCTTGGTCAGGAAGCCCCCTCCACACTCCTGGCCGGCGAGATTTGTCGAATTTGATCCGTCACCCATCTCCAAATGGCTTGGTCATCTCAAAACACTCGAATTTAAGGACACCTTATGGTGTTTTTAACATGTTTTACGGTTTAACATCACGAAATATCCAACTTTCCCCGAAATGTCCCAAGGCTTCTCTGCACCTTGGTCTGAGTCATAAATCCACCTGGGAGCGGCTGAATCTCGTCGTTGAATAATTCTATGGATGTGATTCTCGATTCTCAAGCCATGATTTAATAAAAATCAAAAGTATAAAATACATTCATTCTAGTTGATGGTTAAGGGGATGAACCATCCCCATATTGGTTTATTGTATTGTTTAACTAGATATACCGTGAAATACTGATGGTGATATGGTTTTCATAGTGGAAACTGTGGGAAGTCGAGTTTTTCAGCATCCTCAATTGGGCTGGACAGTGAATAGCCTGGAAGCCTGATGGGGCTTTATTGGAAAAAAGCTGGGGTATGAAAAGCCTGGTTCCCCACTGGTTCCCCACTGGGTGCCCTTGGCCAATCAGCGCCCGCGCTTGTGCCAGGGACTTCTGGGTGGCCATCTGGGTCGCCTCGGGCTCCGAGACATGATGGGAGGTGACCAACTGGGAAATTTCAGTGTCCTGGGAGTCAAGATTACAGTAATATTCAAATATATTCAAGATATTTCAACTATATATCATTCATAGATCATCCCATGACAATTTCATATCATTGATATGTAACAGAGTTGTCAAGGTATCACAACCACATTGACATGATCATCTCTCTGAGGTGAAAACGCTAAGCATGTGGTGCAAGAATTTGATGATGAAAAACCGTGAAAATGATTAGAAATTTTGCAAAAAAAATAAGAAGAGTGTCAGACATATATATATATATAATTATATATATATAATTATATATATATAAATATACGGTACGTATATGTATTGTAATCCAATTGTATCAATGTTATTGTAATCCCTGGAGTCTAAAGCCATTTTATGGGGATCCATGTTCATTTCGGAAGGGTCCATACGTGTGGGTCACGCGTGGTTGTCCCAACGCCAGTGGGTGGCTATCCTGGATGATGTGGAGGGTTCCATAGCCATGGTACCCTAATAGCTGGATGGTTTATCATGGAAAATCCTATTAATTCAAATGGATGACGGGGGGCTACCCCCATGACTTTGGAAAATTAGGAAACCTCCGCCCAACGCGCAGTGCCGGTGCTGCCTGCGCTTGCAGCAGCGGCATCATCCTTCTTTCGGTGTCTGACAGCCACTGGTCGTGCAGCTCTCCGATGGTTTGCACCTGGCCACCAGAGCGAAGTTCGAGACCGGGGAGAAAGAAAACTTTGGAAATCTGATGGCTTCCATTTCACACAATTTATGAAGAAAGAAAACAACTTGTTTCTTCCTAGAATTGTTTTTGTTTTACCATTTCATACAATATCGTGGGAGAAACAAGTCTCCATACGGTTCATCTAGTTGGTTCCAACCAAGCCATATCGCCTCAGAACCTGCATGCGAGACAGCCATTCTCAAGAGGTATTGCAAGACCTCGGAGGTTCAGCGGCTTCAAGTTCATTCTGTGGGAGGTATGTTTGGATATTGGGAGTTTCTTGAAATGGGAATTCCCCAAGTCACCAGGCTTTCAATACTAAACCGGTCTAATGACTTGGATGCTTTGGAGTACCTCCATGACTTAGGAACCCCCCCTATGGAAAATGATATGTTGTTGCCGGAAAAGCAACGGCTGCGTTACAATGCAACTACAAGTTGTCCAGTAGTTCTCCCCCGGAAGTCTGGGAAAGCATCTACTGAGAGGGGAAGTTTCCAACATGTCATGCTGAGTTGAATTTATCAAAAAAATAGCAAAGCAATTTAAAATAATGTGCAATGATTTCAGTTGGATTTCTCTTTCCAGTGGATTCCTATACCTTTTCTTAGGGTCTTAGCGCTTGCCGCCGTCATCGAAGACTCTAAGGTGATGACCCCCACATTCTCCGCGCTGTCCAGGGCTTCTTCCACCACATCCGGATTGCCCGTCTCCAGCAGAGCAGCCGGTGGGTGGATTTTTCTGGTAAACCACCATGAAAATTAAGTATTTACCCTCTGGTAAACTAACATAACTATGGAAAATCACCATTTTTAATAGGTACACCATCTATAAATGGGCCATTTCCCATGGCTATGTTAAATAACCAGAGGGTAAGAGTCACCATCCCATCCATCCCCAAGTTTGAGGTTTATGAAATTGGGAAATGGCAGTAGAAATGGGATGATGTTCAGACCCCAAGTTATGGTTGGATTTTTTGGGGGATGAAACCAGGGATGGTTAAATTTGAATGGTGATCTTGCACATATATGTTGAGAAGGTATGTCCTTATATCACAGTGTCTCATTTAAAAAAAAACTAAGCAAGAGTAGAGATCTTGCAAGGTTTTCAGCGGACATCAAACGACTGATGCCAAAGTGAGACAAGCTTAGTTTGCAAATTTGAGGTATGATAAAAACCATGAAAGGGAGATGCTGCACCACTCTCCCCTCATTTGACTTGTGTCGGCCTCCAGGGCAGCCCGCAATCTAGTGCTCCTGAGAAGTACCACCAGCGGACCGACATGATTGTCACAGGCAAGAGGCCATGGTGCGTCTTTTCTGTGCACCTCCCATGTTTCTTGATAAAATTCCCACTTTGCTGGCAACTGGGGAACGCAAAAAAAAAAAACTTTCCATCCAAAACTTCTACCAACAGTTTCTGCAAGCCATTTGACGCGCAAAATGTGGCCAGGCTGTAGCAACACAATATGGCTCTTCTCAATGATGTCCTTCTTGGATAGGTTCTGGTTGGTTTGGTATACCATCTGCCGATATATGCCATAAATTTACATCCATTGCCATCCATTGACATGTCTATATTAATCTATATTGGTTGTTTCAAACCGCTCCGAGCTAGGGAAAACCCAATGGCCCCATGGCTCGTGGCTCAACATTTCGCCGGGCTGCGTGGATGCGATGAAGGAGAGCTGCAGGAAGAAATGTTCATATTGTTCCCGGCCTCGCCAGAAATCCGAGGCAGGGACGGAGCGAAACTCCGCATAAAGCATCATACAAGTATATAGATAAATCATATATATATATATCATGATAAAATCACTAAGAATCTATATAAGATGTTGCAAATGTTTGCACATTGGGCAATTTCGCGACTGCAAAATCTCTGTGGCGCTTACCGCACAATCCCTAACACCAGGTCCCTGGCTTTGGTTTGGCATGCGCATGACCAAGGCATCAATCATTCGCTCCTGGCGCGCCGCCAGAACGTCACGCCAAAGCATCTGATGGAGATGGAACATGGATGGAATATCGGAAATCCCTTGGGAATGATGGGGTAGTAGATAACATTGCATACACTCTATATGTGTATATATATATTATGTCTATATTATTTTCTTTTGTGTATATATATATGTACACTGCAACTATCCCAACTTCTGTAGGAAAATGGATGGAAAATGATGGAAACATATGGAAATGCTCCATCCCCTGCTGTTCCCGGTCTCCTCCGAGAGCCCCTGAAGCCGTTCTTCCTCCTCGGGGGTGACTTTGATGCCATGCGCCTCGCGTCGACTGTTCGAGGATTGGGATGCTCGGCACAATCATCCATCATCAATATCAATATCAACATCAACAATGATACTAGGAATAATAGCAATGAAAGTATTGATAGTAATAATGGTAATAATATGTAATAATGATAATGATAGTAATAACAGTAGTAATAGAAATGATAGTGATAATAGGAATAATAGTAATAATAGTATGAATAGTAGTAATAGTAACAATAGTCGTCGTCATCATCATCACCACCATCATCATCATCAATGATAATGATAACGATAACAAACATGATAATGGTAATGATAATGGCAATCATCATCAATAAATAACATCGTGAGAACAGCATCAGCATCATCTACCCACCAGCCGGGTCGTGGGTTAAGTGCAGCGCCGGGCCGCCGCCCCCACCCTGGCACCTCCATCAATCTAACCACCGCCGTTAGAGAGTGTGTGCCAGCCCATTGTGCCGAAAGGATCCTGGTTGGGAAAATCATATCTGGTTGCTGGTTGACCTACCCATCTGAAAAATATGAGTTCGTCAGTTGGGATGATGACATTCCCAATGTATGGAAAAATAAAAAATGTTCCAAACCACCAACCAGATATGGATTTCACCCGGTAACATATGACCAAAGGGCAACCTTTTTTGGGAAATCATAATTCACCAGTGGATAACTAGCGCCCGGAAAATCCTGTATAAATGGAGGCTGTCTTTTGGGAAAATCGTCAATAAATGGTGGATTTTCCATTGCCAGGTTTGAAAAAACCAAAGGCATTGGAGTTACCTACAGAAAAAATGGCCATGTTTGTTGGCAAAAATCGCGTTTTTTTGAACGGCCTTCCATTGTGACACCTCAACTCCACAGGTGGCTTTGGTACCTGAAAAAGAAGGGAAAGCCTCAAAATCCCATGGTCTCGAACTTCATTTTCCCTTTTCAACTGGCCATAAATGAGAGGTATACCGCGGTATACCCTATTTTCAAACACAGCCAAGTCCTGTTGAGCTGTCGATAATGTTTCTCCTCCAGAAAGGTTTTGACCTTGCATGGGTTTCCCGGGGCCATGGTCATCCCAGCATGAAATGGATTCCCTGTACCCTTTGGTAAACTAACATAACTATGGAAAATCACCATTTTTAATGGGGAAAACTCACTATAAATGGCCATTTTCAATAGATATGTTAAATTACCAGAGGGTAATTGTAATGGGATGTAATGGGTACATGAATCCCTATGAAAATTCATTGAGGATCATCCCCCAACATCAAGTTTTGACGCACCTATTGCACCTGACCTGGTAGGTTTCGACACACCAAGAAAGAACATCTGTCCATGGGCATCACCATCCCAGCTAATTAGGATGAAGAAGTGGAAAAGAAGCGCTTTTTGTGCTCACCAACCACCAACCAGCCACTTTGAGCCAGTTTGATCCCAAAATACCCCATATGGGTGTGTCTGAAAATAGTGTACCCCTAAACCCAATGGTTAATGATCATTATCCCTATTAAATGGCTATAATTGGGAATATACCCTATTTTCAGACAAACCCATATGATCATCATATTCAAATTATGTCCAGACACTACCAGTGCTTCCCCGCCGGTATCCGCGAAGGGTCGCCGAGTCTCCCCACGACCAATTTCACCACATTCCCGAGGCCACCAGAGGTGGGTTGCGACGCCTGCTCCAAGTGGACTGGGACAGAAGCCTAGTTCTGATTATATATATATATATGTATATATGTATATATACATATATGTATATATATGTATATATATATATATATTTATATATATACATAAAAAAAATGATTAGATCCTCCAGTACATAGTTGTGAATAGCACATGTGCATGTAAGAATTTATGATCATGACAATGTTGATTATGTAAACTATAACACATGATGACTGAGTTTGTAAGGACCCCATTGAACTGCTAGTGGATAACATGGGGTATTGATGACTCTCCAGGATTTTCAGCGGCCAGGGAGGTTGATCTTTCACCAACGAGATCTGTCACTTCTCAGACTTGAGCCGATCTGATTCAGGCATGATGTTTCAGCCATTGGCACTTCGTGAAGACTACTCCAATTGCTCCAATGGCTGATCGCTGTGACCATTTCTTCCTGGCCGTCCCAACTTTTTGGAGTTTATCCAGTCAATCCAGTCAACCCCATGAAACCTTGTAGCTACAACTGGCCATGAAACCCCCAATTGCGTTGAATATTTGCAAAGCCTCAAGTCGAATGGTTGCAACACCAACATTGGTTGGGTATGGTGATCCTATAACCCATGGTTCGGCATATATCAATCCATCATCTTTGTGGTTGGACGGGTCCCTTCCCAATGAACTCATTGGGTCTTCTGTAGTACTAAGTCATCCAATTTTTTGAGGATTGATCATTTGGAGCCATCGACATTTATTTGTAGATTTGATCTACTGCTTATGGTATATAGCTATTTTATAGTATATTATCCTATCCTCCTGTCCATCGATCTATCTGCCTGCTGCCTATCTACCTGTCTTTCTTCCTTCCATCTACACAAACATGCATATATTATATAATATGATATGTAGATATACCATTTATATATATATACATATACATATGTACCCCAGAAAATGGGTCAGAAATGGGCTGCAATGGCACCTTCTTCGCCTCAGCTTTCTCATCGTCCATGGTCCGGACGCCTGGAATGATCGTGGGGGTGATGAAAGATATGAAAGATGGAATGTATGGTGGTTTTACCCACGGAAATGGTGGTTCTGCCATGTTTTACCCACAAAAAGAAGGGTTTCACCCACAGAAATGCTGGGGTTTAACCAGCAAACATTGCGATTTCACGAGCATTTCGATTTAAGCAACCGTCACTGGGATTTCAACAAGCAAAAAGGGAGATTCAACCAAAAAGTACTAAAATTTGACATAATTCAACTGTACCCAACCATTGGGATTTGTTGGGGATTTGGGTTTGTCCAAAAATCGCCAGCGGTTTTGATGGAAAGCATGAGGTTTTAATCCATTGGAACTGGGGGTATCCCATGTTCAAACAAACCTAATGATGGATGGTGGATGCAGTACGGATGGTTAAGAGTGTCTCTTTAATGTATGTATGTATGGATGTATGGATGTATGGATGTATGGATGGATGGATGGATGGATGTATGGATGTATGGATGTATGGATGGATGGATGGATGTATGGATGTATGGATGTATGGATGTATGGATGTATG
>Ga0126342_10015418_pt1 | contig 13399 bp, 6 predicted proteins | sample Cyp1metagenome_FD_92528 | JGI IMG/M metagenome (GOLD analysis project Ga0126342, IMG submission 92528) | Coral microbial communities from Lord Howe Island, Old Settlement Bay, Australia - Cyphastrea 1 metagenome | ecosystem: Host-associated > Invertebrates > Cnidaria > Coral ...
TACATACATACATACATACATACATATATATATGTAATGTATGTTGCATACGCAATATATATGATAATATATATATATAGTATCTAGAATATATAGTTATATATATAATATCCATATTATATACATAATATGACATATAAATTTATATAATGTGTATTTAATGGGTATATATATATATATGATCCTCGTTAAATACCCATTATAGCACTCCCCCCCCAAAAAAAAACAAACAGTGTTTTCAGGATGCTATTTCCGTGATATGTACCTTATATTTCCAGGTTTCCCACTTGTCTATCTTTTGGGGGGGTCCTGGTGAAATCCTATCAAATTCCATGAAACCACACCATTTTTGATGGTGAAATCCTTTGAATAATCACCATAGAAATCCCGCCTCAAAGTCGCTGCTCCCACATTGAAGTCCACAGCTATGGCCCAAAATACCAGTTAGAAGTGCTAACAAAACCATTTATAGAATGTATAATCCCATAGAAAAATAACCAGTTACCCTCTGGTAAATTAACATAGACCCTGGCAGATATCGGTTGGAAGACTAGTTTCCATTAAAAATTGGTGATTTTCAGGGTCTATGTTTATTTACCATAGGGTATAACTAACTAGCCATGGCCCTGTCACTGCAGGTTCTTTGAACTCAAGGAAGGTCAGATCCGCTGGTGGAGGAGCCAAGCTGATCTTGGATTTCAACAAGAAAAATCAGGGGATCAAACCACCCAAAAATGGTGTCTTTAAATGGAATCTTAATGTGATTTATAGCCAGCCAACAATTTTTTAGGATCTTAATATTGTATGGTGTTTTGTTTTTGTTTTCAACTGGTGTCACTATCAAAGATATGTGGGATAACTGATAAATGATACTTGGCTGGTTAGGCGCGTGTCTTCATCGACCTGGTTTATTGGGAATTCTGAACTAACAGTTTGCGAACTTGAAAATGGCCATTATCCTGATCGTTATGGAATGGAATAGTGAATATACCCTCTGGTGATTTAACATAGCTATTGAAAATGACCATTTATAGTGGATTTACCCATCAATAGCATGGTGATTGTCCATAGTTATGTTAGTTTACCAGAGGCTAGCTCAATGTGATGGGATAAGGCTATTGCTAATGGCTCCCTTCAATTCGGTTTGCTAACGCTGTAGATCGAATTTCATAACCAAGTTAGCCAATAATAAGTTTACTTATTATGAACACTACTATACAAACAATATTAGTGATGACTTAAGGATATAATACAACTATATTGTTAAAACAAATATTTCATAGATGTAACCATAGTCAGTTATTGTTTTAACAAGCGACACAAAGTATCATTTTTTGGTTACAACGCTACATACCGTTGGTTATTGTGTAACATATTTATGATTACTACAACACCAATTTGCATCATCAATTTCTAATCTTACAATACTACACAAGTGTATATAGGGTTATGGCATGGTGAACCCATAAGTATTTATGTTACACATAGATATAGCAACATAAATGTTATAATATAATATTATATAGGTTCTGAATTACCCTTGAGTCGCATGAATTTCCTCTCGTGATTGTTTTGAATAACTCACTATATATGATAACACATGATATGGGTATACATACTATATTATGTTAATGATAACTCACTATATATGATAACACTTATTGCTTAGAACAGGGCAATATAAGCAATAAGTGTTATAAACATCTATAAACTATATAACCCTATATAACAATGATATCACTATATAAGTCACTATTGTTATATTACCCTGTTCTAAGCAATAAGTGCTATAAACCCAAGAAATTCCCATGTCCCGCATCAAATCGCCGAAGGCCTTCCTTCAAGGACCAGTTGACCCAGCCGCGTCCTCCAGGGGTCCGGAGACCCGAACAAATGGAGGCTTTGGGCAAGAAAAATGGTGATTTAACCAAGAACAAATGATGTTTTCATGGGATTTAAGCAGCAAAATTGTTGGTTTAACTTACTTTCACCGGCAAAATTGTTGGTTTAACTTACTTTCACCAGCAAAATTGTTGGTTCAACTTACTTTCACCAGCAAACATGTTTGTTTAACTTACTTTCACCGGTAAAATTGTTGGTTTAACTTACTTTCACCAGCAAAATTGTTGGTTTAACTTACTTTCACCAGCAAACATGTTTGTTTAACTTACTTTCACCAGCAAACATGTTGGTTCAACTTACTTTCACCAGCAAACATGTTGGTTTAACTTACTTTCACCAGCAAACATGTTGGTTTAACTTACTTTCACCAGCAAACATGTTGGTTCAACTTACTTTCACCAGCAAACATGTTGGTTTAACTTACTTTCACCAGCAAAAAATTGGTTTAGTTTACTTTCGCCAGCAAAATTGTTGGTTCAACATACTTTCACCAGCAAACATGTTGGTTTAACTTACTTTCACCGGCAAAAATGTTGGTTTCAGCCAACAAGAATGGGAGGTTTTTCAGCAACAAGATGAAGGGTTTTACCAGCATGTTTTATATGATTTTAAGACCCTTTGGGATGGAGGTTGAAGCAACCAACAAATGTAGCTGGTTGATGCTAGTTGGTTGTTTCAAGCATTTGTTGTTTCCCATCCTATTTATGATGAAGCTGGATGCTGGATGATGCATAGCACATATGTTTTCAGGGCGGTTGACACTACCAGGTAGCTATGGTTAACTTAGGTTTTCACAAGTTTCATCCTAGGATTCTTTGCCTTTGGCTTATGCCAATCATGGAAAGTCATGGAATGTTGTGATACATCTCTGCAGAATCCATGACTGCGGTGATAAACAGATTGGGGTTTCATCCCAGATTTCGAGGAGGGGAACCCCAAAGTCATGAAACACATGTTTCACATTGTTTACCCTCTGGTAAACGTTTACATAACTATGGAACATCACCATTTTTAATGGACAAATCCATTATAAATCACCATTTTCAATACGTAGCTATGTTAGTTTACCAGAGGGTAACATTGTTTAACTAGGCTTTGAAGCCTGACTGCCTCGCTGACTGTTTGACAGTTGACATATAAGCGCAGCGCTTCGAGTTCTACCACGCGTTTCAGCAAAATTGCCGCAACTACTCTCTTCTCCCTACTGAAATTCCCATAAATTCACATGGGTCATTAAATGTCCCCATTGAACATCACCCAACCATTAGGTATATGGTCTATAATGGCTACTATAAGGTGATGTCCAATATTCCCAAAATGGGACAGTTACCAACCCCTGATTCATAAAGATAGGGTTGGATTGGTCACTTCGGTTTTTTCCTATTAGGGTGTTCAATTTCATGTTGGGGGAACCTTCGAAATCCAAAGTTTGATCCAAACTTTGGCAATATGTTAATTAGATTTTAAAAAGAAATTGAATCGATTTTGAAATAGTTTCTTTCGGGTTTTTAGTTTAATGTTGGGGAACCTTCGAAATCTCTTATTTTCATTAGGCTTTAAGAAAAACATCAAGTTTGAAATAGAAAGCTTTAGTTTTACATAACACTAAAACAATGTAATTAGGCCCCTAATACAAAATACATTGTCATAATGAAAATAGATCACCATGTTTACCATTTGGGTGAGGGAGGGGGGAGTGTTCTAGTAATAGACATGAAGATGTGACGATGTGACGATGTAGGATGGGGCCCTCCAGTTATGTGAACGTTGGTGGGGCCCCATCCAGATGTATAAATTGCGTATCATACACTATGGTTATAAGCAATTGTTTATGATATAACATACTTATACATAGTGTCATGACTATACAATAAAATAGTTATAACTATAGTTATAGCTATAGTTATAGGTAATTTATCAAGTATAATATCATACAAATATAGCAAACCCAGATGCTCCATGGTGCTGGTATATTTACCTACAAAACTGTCATTTATGGGGTAAATGTTGGTAAATATTCCAGCCCCTGGAGCGATGGAAGCGCTTTTTCATTCCTCAGGTGATCCGCAAGGAGCAACTTGGTGGCGATGTGGCTGGGTAATATATTAGATAATATCATGTAACTACAATAACTAGGATTTATGGTAGATATATGGTAGATATATGGTAGATATATGGTAGATATAACTATAGTTCATGGGCTAAACTAACTTATTAACCATATGATAATATCACGGGTAAACTAATCTGGGCAACTAATCTGGGTAAACCATATATTCACCATGTATTCACCAGGTCATAATATATTGTCATATATTCACCATGTTTTTTTTAAATTATGGTAACAAATATTATATATTAGCCATATATTAACCATGTTATCAACTATATAGAAATATTTTGAACAGCCAGTATAATGGAATGATAGAGAGGTTTTGAACACTGCTAATGTAGAGGTTGTGCGGTCATGATAATATTATGATACTAACTATATGGATATGGATAATATAATATATGGGGTTATGTTGTATATTATATGATAAAATAACCTTGTATATCTACATACTGATATTGTAATATTATATAATATATGTATGTTTCAAGGGATATCGATATCTATATATATATAATACATACAATTGGATAACATTCTAGCACATACATGTGATAATATCACGTCGGGTTGATGAGTTATATATATATAGATTCTCCATTAAAAACAAAAACACACACATATATATATATATATATATATATATATATATATCAATTCGTATCAAATCATATCAATGTCAATTCATTTGGATGAACTATACCCACCTCCCTGCGACCTCACTGAAATTATGGTTAGGATTAGGGGAATGGTTCCAATATAGCCGAACTTTTCTGGTTGGTGAATTGATTGCTTATATGTATCCCAAATATTATTGTATATCCGTTTAATATAACCACATTTTGGTGATTGAGCAGTGGTTGATTGGATTTGGCTGAATTATACCAAGCTGTAGCTGAAATAGATGGATGATGAACCCCAAATGAGGTCACCATCATTCCAGTGTCATAATGAGGTGTTTGGGTCCTTCAGGTGTATTGCAGCGCCCTTTTTTTCAACCGAAGAGTCGGAAAACATCATGGAACTAATTTCCTGGTGGCACACGTTTCTTTATGAAAATGTGTTGTTTTTTTCAAAAAAAATGTATGTATCCAATAGAACGGTGCCATAGCTGTCTTAGTTTTGATATGGACACACGGACACACCTTTCAGTAAACTAACATGGCTACAGGAAAAAAAAACATGGTTTTACCTCCGAAATGATCTAGACAGTGGATTTCCCATAGCTATATTAGTTTACAGAAGAGTAATATATTGACCAATGGATCTAAAGAGGACACATTCAATGCTTTTGCCGTCAAATTGTGGGATATGACAGGATGTAACTAACCATCCGAAATACATAGAATAAATCATGAATAATTGAAGTGTTCGGTGATCTCTAGACAAGCATATCAGTATACGCGTCAGTTTTTCCAACATCTAAGGCTTAACACGTAGACCCAACGTTGCGCCACGTGGAACATAGGCATCAAAAATCTGGGTGATCTCCTTGCCCCAACGATGAAGAAACGTGACCAAAAGTGGCAGGCAACGTTCCAGGCATCAATGATGCTGAATCTTCGGAAACCACAATACGCGCATGGGTTTTATATGAACCAAATGACTGGTTGAAATCTTGAAATATATTCTGAATAATTATTGGTTACAAATATATATATATCCAAATGATTGGTTGAATCAGTGGATATCACATGATGTCAAAAAAACATGTCATTGCAGATTGCCCACAGCTCTAGTATTTTGGGTGATTGCATGTGATTGCCTGTAAAAAGTTGTTCGGTGATTTGGCTACCGGTCTACCAGAGTGGCCTATCTAGGGAGTGGTACCAAAAAATGGAGGCTATCTTTCTATATCCCCAAGTATAATCCATTTACTAAGTTGTTTCATATATCCGTCTAACTATAGTAGTTAACACCATAAATCAATTACAATTATAGTCTATAGATGACTATAACTATAGATGACTAATTAACAAAAAACTATATAGTACATAACATGTTATAACTATAACATCCACAATCAAGATCATCAGCTAACTTGTTTTTTTCTCCAAAAGAAATAACAAACAAACAAAAACAAACATTTTTTCCATCTACGATCATCTTCCATATGCTCGTTCTAAGTCTGTTCAACGTCGCTTTCGCGCAGCTGCCATCGACATCGCGCGCTTTTTTCGTCCCAAGGCCCCGGCCCAAGCCGGTGCGCTGCTTGGATCTGACGCAGCTGCAACGCATCACCCGCACGCAGGCGCGTTTCGGGTAAATCCCAAATGGGAAGATCATGGGAATTTTTGAAACATGGTACCCTCCGGTTATGACTAACAGTTCGCCATGGTTAAGCCATGGCCCTAATCAAAATATATAATTAGATGGTTTACCGAACTTAATTTTTATAGCATGGTGGATCTTTCCATGGCTATGTTAGTCATAACTAGATGGTAATATGTTCTATGGATTTCTATGGAGTATAAATATGAGAAGATCATGGGAATGTGATAGGAATGTTTCCTCTTGCAAAACAGTGAAAAGAGAGCATCAAGTGAATGAACATGTGGCTCTGGAGTGCAAAAAGATGGTTCCAATCTCCCTTGATGGGAATTTGCGAATACAATCAGATAGTGGGCCTTTGACAGAACCAACATGAAACGACGGAACTTGAACCAACAATAGGAGAGGCAATTCAACCGACTGAATTGGAATTCTACTTCAACCGACATTGGAATTCTACGCAGCAATGTGGACTGGTTGAGCTAAATCGCGAGTTCTAAGCTGCTTGCCTTTTGATATTGGAGGAGCGTAAGCTTGCAGGTGTTCCTGCAGTGTTCAGCATCATCTCTAATGGTGAATAGAGTTGAGCAGAGCTTGGCATATGAAGCTCGAGCTTCACGAAGGTATCTGTGATGGACGTTGGACTTCCAGAGTTGCTTCTGTATGGGACGTCACTGCCAGGGGGTCGAGATAGATTTTCTTCCGACCAATGCGGGAGAAAATCGCGAAGAAATTCAGGAAAACAAGCAGCGGTTTTCTTCCATGGGAGATGGACATCTCATTTGATGAATCCTGGAATCATCTCCATCACAAGTATTTCTCGATTAACAGGTACCCGTTCCAGCTCTAATTGAACAAAACATGCTAACAAAAATTAGTCTACAGATGTACACAGTAGCGTTTTTCCCCGCTCTAGTTGATGTTGATGACCGCTTCAGGTGAAGTTTCCATACTCCACGCGGATTCTGCTTCAGTTCAATCCGGACCGCAGGGGTCTGGATGGCTTTGGCGGCAGGTGACCAAAGACAGATGGATTTTGTGGAGAGATGTTTATTTGAAGATGCGATATTGATCGATATTGGGGGTTTCTTAAAATGGTGGATTTCTCCAAAATGTGGGATCCCCAAAACATGGGTTTCAATACCAGAATGGTTGTAATTTGGATGATTTGAACTGTGGATCAATCGGGGGTTCTCCTTATGCTCAGGGCCCCGGTGAGGTTTGAAACCCGGGAAGGCTTTATGCCACTGAACTGGCCAAGGAGCCTCCAAAAATGTGTGTGTATCGGGAAATTTGGGGAATTGCTGGGAATTGAAGGTGGTTCATTTTCAGTATTTCTTGATATTTCTTGAGGTATACTTAGGTCGGGTCAAATGATCATGTTTGGGGTCGGAGATGCATTTTTCAGGAGGGGTTATGGGTATAGTGAGAAGCCACTCGCGTTTGCCTGGAAAGTTAGGAGGAAAAATCATGTCCAATGGATGATTATAAACAAACTTCGTCATACAAATTGCGATGTTGGATAATCGTGGAGGGGGGGTAATCTTCCATGGTCAGTCACCCGTTTGGAGGAAGAGCAGTTCAGAGGGTTACGCGAAGGACAGCCCTACGAAGGTTGAAATCAACTGGTTCAAAATCCTATATGTCTTAGGTGATAACGGTGATAACTGCACCCAAATTCACAAAATAAAAAGACAAAATGTTCAAAAGTGGTCAGACTTTGTATGTATAACCAGTAATTGTTAACCATTGCTGATATACCTTCTGGTAAATTAACATAGACCCTGAAAATAGCCAATTTATAGTGGAAACTAGTCTTCCAAACCCTATCTGCCAGGGTCTATGTTACAGTAATTTACCAGAGGGTAACCATTGCTGATATACTCATGTTCCATCATTGTCCATCCAATTACATCCAGCTGGATGTGATTAGCTCCATCACTTCATCACTTCATCATCCAGCTGGAGACCAGCAGGCTCCGAGACCATAGTTACATAGGTTGTTCGAGTCGTTGATGTTGTTGGAGCCGAAAGCATATAACAACTCTCGGTGACATTGGTGAAGTGCATTGGCATCCATTTATCTTTGCAAAGGTGCCTCTATGAACCCTTAAGGGACAGCATTGCTCGAGCAAAAAAACTTTCTCACTGGCATATATATATATCTTGTAAGCTCACCCATATTATATAATATTATATATTACATAGTGTGTGTGTTAGTAAATGAGGCATGCTCGTATCGTAGTATATATCTGGTGAGCTTACATTATCTATTTATATACACGGTACAAAATATGTACAGGGCGAATGGTTTTATGCCACGGCAACTGGTGAACATGAAAGCCCCATGGAATGCAGATGTTTCGACATCCAACTTTGTTTCCAATAAATGTCTAATTTTGAATTGGTTCGGGTCTATTTAATTATCCACGTATCCTATATTCCCCTTATAATATAGACAATCAATTTTGGGGGTTATATAATAGGATTATTCGAAACCGAAAGAAACACAATTGCCTGCTCGGAAAAGGTGTTTTTTCCCCCAAGTTGCCCTTTGGGCAACACATGAACATCCATCCTCACAGCTGTCTTTGTACAGCCGGGAGCCTCAGCGGACATCCTCTTCGACACCGCCCGAGTTACAGATGGTTTCCCAATGAAACCCCAAAAAAAGGCAGAATCGCTGGAAAAACCTTGGTAATATACTACACTGTGAACCCGAAGGGCACATGGCTGCCAAATCGGTGATCTTGCCAAGCATTGTTTCTTCCGATAGGGTTTTGTGTTGACGGCAATTCTCGTCACTAACTCGAAGATCCATCACCATATGGTCTAGAGCATGCCTGCAGTGCATGGTGGTCCAAAAAAATGTTTTCCACAATGTTTTCGTTGTCAAACTCTCAAACCCTAGTGGTTCAAAAACTGTGGTTTCAAGAAAAACAAATTCAACTCAGCTGGGTGGTGTTCAAACTCCCAAACCTTGTGGTTCAAAAACTTTGCTTTCCAAACAGATTCCCAAATCTAAATTAGTTGGCTAGTTTGATGGCTTTTAAATCACCAAAGCGCAAAAAATGAACATGTTTGAACTTAAATTTCAAGCTACCATTTCGGTCTCAATTTGTAGTTCAGCCGCTGGTTTTGCAGATTAACACCTGCAAGCCTTGAGTACGCATCCAAGCACGTTGTCCCACCTTTGACAGCCCGCTCTCGCAAGACCTCTCCCAAACGCAAAGCTGGTCGGTCAGTCGCAAATAGGAACTCGCAAATCCCCCAAGCAGCCGCGAAGCGTAGAGAACATTCTCTGCCTTGGTGGGAGTTTGGGGATACAGTTTTGCAACGTACACATGCTCTTAAAAAAACTGTCGTGTTGTTGACTGTGGTGTGTACTTTCTTTTTTTGCCATAAACAACTTACCAAAATAAATCAAGACACACTGGCATAGAGTGGACACCTCTTTGGCCACTTCACAGATGAAGAACAGAATTGGTTTTGTATGGGCAGCTTTGACGTTGCTATCCAACTCAGGGTAATTCTTCTTGTCATTGTCACCCCTCCCCAAAAGGTGCAGGTTCCAAGTGCAAGGGGGAATCTCAATCTTTGCTACCTGTCGACACCATCTTCGAAAGGAAGAACCCAATTTTTGCAAGAGTAGGTTTCCATGATCACCAGGGTTCACAGCAACATTTTGCAGCGCGTTCTGCAATTGTGGGATCAAAGATTTTGCATGCGCATCAGTTGCCTCAATTGGAGGCAGGGACAAATATATGGGATGACTGCAATGCCAAAACTGTTGTATGAAAATAAACCGTATGTATTATAGCCTGTGGCAAACACATACATACTGGAAATACACTTCTATATCCTTTATTGGCTGTTTGTCTTATGCATATGTAAACAGTTCAACAACTCGTATAATTTATAGATGTTTGGTACTTATACTGTCAAACATCTCTGAATATAATACAATACATGTATTCCCAAATTTTCGCAGTAAGGGTGTCTTTTGGGGAAATCAATTTGGCTATGCTCTATAAACCAGGGGTCCATTTACAATGTCATTTGAACATATTTGAAAATTATTCCCTGTTGCATTGAGGGTCGAATATTATTTCACCGAAAAAGTTGTTCATAACAACCAAAGATCAAAATCATAGAGGATGCTGGCTGCCAGGTCCTTTCCTGTACCCAAAAGGATTGTATGGGCCGAATCCCATCTCACTCTTCCAATGACAAAGCCTGGAATGTTAACCCATGGGGTTCGTTGAGCTACCGGTGTTGTGTTCAAATAATCTTGATGGCTCCGCATAGTGGATCTCCAAGGGGCAGTCTGACTAAAGTCAGTGAACACCATAGGCAACAAATGCTCGGGTGTTTTGGGGAAAGGTTTGGTGGCATCACATTGATCACAGACTCGCATGCTTTGATAATTCCTGCCAACAAATGCATGTGATAGGGAACGTTCTTTCCAATCCCCCGTCCAGCTGTCAAACCCTCCTCGCCATTCTCCGCAGATAGGCTCTCCAGCCCTCATAGCCCTCTTGCCAACCAGTGGATTACCATATTGGTCTTCACTTGGGAATTTCCCATCCAAGATGACTTTGCCTTACTTGGATAACAAATCAAATACTGAAATGAAACTATATTCATATATTATATGATCGTATAGTTGTAGGTGGTTTATAGCCCCAAGGTTATCCACCAACTAACACGAAACAAATACCAAACACCCATAAACATATATTCCCATATGTTCTCTTTGAAAAGGTGGTCACAAACCCCAAAAGACATCCAAATTCAGTTTGGAAGACAAGGTGCTATCCCATGCAATGGCCTCTGTGATGGCAATGTTTGCTTTAGCCCTTAAAGCTTTGGTTGGGAGCAGCCGTGCTGGAATAGCTGCAAAAACAAATTTTGTGGCCCAAGTCGTTTTTGCCATCACAGATGACCACATCCATACAATCAGCTCATGGTTGTTGTGAAATTCACATCCATCCACGAACCATTTTACCTTGGTGTTAAATTTTGCTTTTGGTTTAGACCCCAATTCAAATAGATTTAAAGCAAAGTAAACCCACTATTCCATTTTTAGATATAACATGATGCAGCAGGATCAAATTCTATTAAGATAGGGTTTCTCCCAGGTATGGGTCAACCGAAATAAAATCATTCGGCTCATCCCTCCGAGGCACAGGGAATGTCGAATCCTGAAGGTTCTGCCTGCAGAGGCAGGAAAGTGGGTTGGCCACGCAATGGGAATAGTAGTTTGGAGTTTTCATGGCATAGGGGAAAGGTATTGAACAAATAGAAAATGCAGACAAAGGGCTGCACAACGGGATGTTCACTGGCCCATTCATCAGCAGCAAGGTCCCAATAGAGTTTGCATTTTTCCGGTGTAGCGCCAATAATGTTATCCCAGAGTACACCACTTTGTTTTCGCCAAATGGCATGAAGAACATCAGAGGCAAGCAGAATGGGGATAGAGCGTTGTTGGACTTCTGCAGTATCTGGATCATACACTTCAATGACTGTTGTAAACCGTTCCAACTGAGAGTCAAAGGCATGGGGAATCCACCGATGCAAGTCACGTTCTGCATTTTGCATATGCCGACCCCAGCATGCTAAACTTGCAATATCCCGTATTGTATCTTCCTCTAGCCCATCTCGGAAAGCTGCATGGGCATATCGCTGAGCAGTTGATACATGGATTTCCTTGTTGTGTATAACTGATACCCTGGACCAAGTTTGAATGGAACTACCTCCCAAAAAAAAACAACATGGTTAAAAGTCAAAACATTCATTTACTTACCCCCGGCAAGTTTCTCCGCGTGAGACATCCCACAAGAGCTCCCGAGCTAGCTTTCCGCCAGGTTCAAAAGTCTTCTGTCGCCGTGGCGGAGGACCATGAGCACCTGGCAGATCGGTTTGGTGGTGGTTCAATGTTGGGATGATTCCTCAAAATCTTTATATGCCTATGTATATGTCTGAACCCTCCACTCAGACATCAACTTACATTTTATTGGACCCATAGTTTCAACTACAAACACTAATAATGGAAATTGCTCAGCAAGTGGGATTGCGGCCTCATGATATGCATTGATTTCTTTTTCTTCGCAAGCCGATGTTGTCACCCCGATGCCGATATGGCACTGATGATTGTGCCAAGGCCATTTCAATACGCCAAGGTCCCCAGGGTAGGCACCGATGAAACAAAAAAGCAAACATATATACAGATCATATACAGTACAAAACCATTTCCTGTCACTTGAAAAGTATAAAGGTGTTAGTTAGAAATTCAATAGTGGGGTACTTCAAAATTGAGGACCGTTTGGTGTCATCCCTAGCTTACTGGGTTCCACTGGAGCTGGCAGAAGCAGATGTTGCTGCCATGCGCATTGAATTTGCAACCTTCTTACGGGCCTTAAACCATGTGGTAAGGCCTCCAGCCTGTTCAAAAAGCTCATTGTAGGTGGCCTCATCATCCACCCCCTGTGCCACAAGATGGGAAAGCTTCCGGTACATCTCTGTTTGGTTGTTGGCATGCAAAGTCAGGGCTTTGCAAAGCTCACCACTGCACTCAAGCCCTTCAATGCTGACATTGAGGGTTCGGGCTTCTTCTGCTTCCTTCAGCCTGAATTTAAGAGAGGCTGAGAGGCACCCCAGGAATCATGTCATAATTTCAGGAATCATTTAGCTTCATTTAGACTATGTTGATTTTGGTGTTAATCCCAAAACTTAAATCAAAAACCGTATTAGCGAGAATCCAGTAACACAGCTTTTGCCAATGCTTTGGCTTTCATCAAAGGTGTTGTCACTGCTTCGGGAGCTGTGTCACCATTCTCACTGTTTCCAGGGTTGGTGTCACCATCACCCTTCCCTTTCCCCTTCCGAGCCCCACGTTTGCCCTTGTTGCCACCCTTGCCGCTGCCACCCTTGCTATTGACCGAGCCCGCAGGAACAGCGACATCTTCGATCGCAGACACATCAGCGAAAGACGGAGCCGCGCCCACAGTGAAATCAGATCCTCACAGGGAGACACAATTGGTAATATATATAAATATATGTATATATATATATACGTATATATATATATATATATATGTATATATATATATA
>Ga0126342_10015419_pt1 | contig 13398 bp, 12 predicted proteins | sample Cyp1metagenome_FD_92528 | JGI IMG/M metagenome (GOLD analysis project Ga0126342, IMG submission 92528) | Coral microbial communities from Lord Howe Island, Old Settlement Bay, Australia - Cyphastrea 1 metagenome | ecosystem: Host-associated > Invertebrates > Cnidaria > Coral ...
ATCCCATACAATCAGGTAGCTTCGTTGGACGTGGTCCCTGATTGTATGCCACGTCCCCCTGCAAACGTATAATCATTCAAAATTAAGAAGTTTTACATCTGTTCAGATGTCACACACACACACTAGACAAGAACTGGATCATTGGAGTGATCCCTAGGGAACTGAATCCCTGTAACCAATGACAAAACATGTTACTTAGGGGTTCTTGGCTTAGCCCCATGCCACATCAGTAAAAATCACAAGAGTCTTTGACATATAAACCAACAGCGTTACATTCTAAATCCCAGGAGTCTTTGACATATAAACCAACAGCGAAGAAATATAGAGACCAAAGGAGTCTTTGACATAAAAGCCAACAGCGTTGAAAATATAAAAAGCAGGTACGTCAGTTCTGGCCGGGCACTGATGTCACATCCACTTGGTGCGGTCTTGTTTGATGAGGCACACCAAGGGACCCTCATCCCCCTCCGTACTTTTGAAAAATAGAAGTTTTACATCTATTCAGATATTACACACACACGTGTATATATATACACATATATACACATCCGGAGCGACCCTACACCCACCTTGTTGTGGCGGTCAATCTCCTCTTTGAGGTCTTGAACCTCACAGCACCGAAAAATCGAAACTCAAGGTCCAACACGTAGATCAGGTCCCCAATCGGACTCCTCCCACTCAGCAAACATCCCACCTGGTTGTGGTACATCTCCAGCTCAGCAGCCATTTGCTTCATATGGCCAGTCTTTTCCTTCAAGTTTTGGCTATACCTGGCACAACAAAACTCCTCCAAGGAAGCTCTGGGGGTGCTGAAAAATCATCCCCACAGACATGTTGCATGGCTGGGCGCACCAAGCAAGCTGCTCCGCCACCTCTGGGCCGGGTTGCCTGTGGAGATCCCAAGGAGATGAAAGTTGCGTGATTTGATGACCACAAAATGCTTTGGCATATCAAACGACACCTAAAGATTGGCCGCCAAGCCAGTTGCAGATTGGTGTGTTAGCAAATACTTTAGAAGCCCAGGTGTAAATGTTGATTTCGCACACCAACATCTGCTCCGCAAATCAAATTTATAGATAGAAGCCCAGCCTTGCAATGATGTTTTTGAGCTGCACATAGAGTTTTTCTTTTTCTTGAATCAGGGCATCCTTCTCCACAACCTGCAGGGGTAACAGGTGGTCAGCACATGATGTGTACCGACAACGTTGCTTACCCTTGCCAATGGACATGATTCTGTCAGGCTTCCATATCATGGTTTTCCTGATGACTAGCAACCAAAGTCCGCGACATGTCTGGAATTGTACCTACATGCACATTGTAGTGTTTACATATACTGTACATATACTGTACATATACTGTACATATACTGTACATATACTGTACATATACTGTACATATACTGTACATATATACATTTACACATAGTACATATTCAATACAAATAGGTATATTATCTCGTCTGTTATCATATAGAGAATCACATAGGGTATCCCAAGCATCCCAAGCTGGTGGTTGAAAAACACTCGACCTCCTCCGTCTTTGAGATGAGGAGCTTCTGCAAGGCCTTCACCTGAAATGTGGGGAAAATCAAACATTTTGAAGGAAAAGAAACACTATATTCCCTGTTAACGTGGCATATGAATGGAATAATATACTTATATATATATCATCCCATTTTGGGATGAAGCCTTTTCGGAAAAAATTGGGGATCCAAGATGATCGTTCAGGTGTGCACTGATGAGAAGAAAAAATTATGTGATACCACCAGCCAGTACTTGTCCAGTTCTGGAAGATTCCATTGAGTCAACCGGGATCAAATAGAGAATTCTTAGTTCATTGGGATATATCACCAGAGTTTCCGGGGTTCCATCCCAACTTATGGTGGTTATTACCATGGTTATAACCATTGGCATAATCCTGGGTTTGCCCCATTCGCCTTCTGGATCATCTGGTACGTCGCCGGGTCGGAGGACTGGCGCAAGTTGGAGCTACCAATCTCTATGGCTCAAGAATCATCAACCCCCAAAAAGAACTTGGGATAAAATATCATATAGATCCAGATAGTAACGCCCTAAAAGATAGAAAAGTGAATCTTCACTAATTAAATAGTGATTCACTTTTCTACCTTTTTGGGGTACAAAATTGCACCATGGTAGCAGTGGTACCCAAAAATTGCAAATCTGTACAGCCCTGCAGCGCACCTCGAGTTCTCTCCATCGGTGAACGTTCATGGGATTCTCCAGCTCTTCCTGCAAAGCCTTCGCCTTGGTCTCCTGAAGAGGGCATGGTGGCTGCTTAGTGTCCCCATCCCAAGACATCCCAAGAATCCATCTATCTATTCATCTATCTAAGATACCCACGCACAGTACATTTCATTGCATTACGTTACGTTACGTTACGTTATGTTGTTTTTTCTTATGTTACATTACATATATACGTGCACTCGTGCAGTATGGCTCAAAATATGAAAAAATGGGAAGCAAAGCTTCTCTCGCATCAAGACACAGGTGGAATCCAACCAGCAAGTGGTGCGTTCCCTGGTGATCCTCTCGTAACAAGGTCTTGTTCAGGAAATGAATCTCTTGCTTCAACGTCTCCACATTTGTGACCTTCATCCAACAGGCTGCAGGTTCGAGAGGTCAACTTCCAACAATTGTTTCAGAGGAAACCTCTTGTTTTGAGGTTGAACAATGGTTTCCTGCTAATTGTCCCTCAAATCAATCCAATGACAGCTGCAGCATGACATGTGAGGGTCATTGATGCGCAGCCTGCAGCTTGGCTTGCGCCACTTCACCCTGGCACAAAAGGTCACTGGTGAAGTGTTTGGCACGGTTCGTTCTGCTAGTGCTGTGGACAAACTAGGGTCATGTCCAGTTACTCAGAATCATGTGTATATACAATGTGTGTACATGTATATATACATATATACTGTGTATATATATATATGTGAGAGAGTGTGTGTGTGTGAGTGTGTGTGTGTGTGAGTGTGTGTGGGATATACATACAGTAATATGTATGTGTGTACTCATTATATATATATAATTATATATATATATGTTGAGAATGTGTTTATATGTGTGTACTTTGCGAGCTGTGTGACAACCAAAACCACCATACGTACACCATAGGTACCCGCAGACTGACTCAATCCACAGCAACAGATCCTGCTGGGCCTTGCACGCTCTGATCTCCGCTCGGAGTCTTGCTACTTCTTTGAGCCGATCCTGGTACCTACAGAACCAAAAAGCGTTTTATTTTGCATCGGTTTTGTTTTGGCTGCCAACTTTTTGGTGAAACCTGGCTTTTCAAATGAAGTTCAAACTTCAGCAAGTACAGAATTCAGCAACAAGGGCACTGGATCTCACCCTTCTGCAATGTGCTTTGCTGGATCTTGATCTTCTCATACAAGGTGGCTAGCTCCTGGCCAAACATGCTGTACGGGGAATTCACCACCAATTGAGCAATGAAATATATTTTATCCCTATCCATCCCATTGTCCGGTTGGTTTCTTGACAATCCCTGTCAAACCATGGTGCAACCAACATTCCGAGATGTCTAAGTACTGGCTCAATTATGATACGTTTGTTATAATCAAAATACCCTATGTATATATATATATATATATATATGGTTGTACTATCATTAGCCCATACTATATTGGTAGTCATGCTGTGATTTATCATACCTCATAATCCTGTCTGTGTTGCAACATTACCATTTATTACCCCAAAAAGAACTGAAAAAGTCACTATGATTTGATTTTCTGAAGGAAATGTTATTCTGCGGAAAAGTGACATGATCTAACCACCTAAATGAATATACAATATACATCAATATACCATAAATTCCCCTGCTCCTCGTTGCGCCGGATCAGCTGGGCACCCAAGATGTCGCGCTCGCCGACAACGCCCTCAAGCTCCTGTATGTTGAACACGACTCTGTGAAGGTCCGGATGGCTCAGGATGAAATCGCCACCATCAAACTGGTGAAATCCCTGGTTCCATGTTCGAATCTTCATGTTTGATAGTGAGATCAATTGAAATCCGTTCATTCTGAAGGGAAAATTCCAAGACTGACAAAAACTGGTTCAGATGTTGTAGCTCACTAACTATCCCTTCTGTATTCAGGCGCCTTGAGTTGCGCTTGCCGTTCTTGTTCTGCTTCTTGAATGGTGCTCTCCAGCTTCTTCAGCTGCGCACGCCTGAGATTGATAGAGTCTAAACGGGAACTCCAGGCATCTCCAGGCCAGCAAGACAGTAGACTCAGTAGACTCTTTGAGGCATACGACATTCAAAGTGCTACAACAATGTGGCTGATGCAATTCAGCAAGCTGGCAATCTTCACCAAAAGTAGTGTCCGCATCGCAATGAAGCTTTCAATACCAAGATAAGGTGTCCAAAATACATTAACAACAGCCATCGCAGCCATGGGGCTGTGTTTCAACGATGTTGGTCAAGCTCTTCAGCCTCCGCTGTGCCAGAGAATGGACCGACTACAGCCGAAAAAAAATGGCTGGCTCCGGCTAAAATGTCCTGAAAAGCGAGGCTGTGACACAAAAATGTCCTGCAAGCTACAGCAAACCGGACATTGAAAAAAGGCACCTTCGCTGGGCTCTCTCCTTCGCATCTTTCAGCTTCTCATTGTGCTTCAGCAACTGCAAAAGCATCCCGATGTCACAATACATGTTTTAATAGTTGTAATTGGAAATGACAAAAGACTCTTGACGCGTTTGCAGCAGCTGGAAAGCATTCAGATCATTCAGGAGTGGCAACTTCATCCCGAATGTGTCTGAATGTCAGGTTGCATTTTGTTAACTGTAAACGTAAACTTATGCAGCACATTCCAACGGGGAAGTCAAAACAACAAAGCCGACTCTTGCAAGACGAATGTGCCACTCCGATGGGTAGATCCAGATGCCTCCTTGTGCTCAAAATGCCCGCGGACTAACTTGCTGTCCTGGAGTCACAAGAAGATAAAAAAAATCCAGACATGCTTCAAATTGCTGCAAGAAAATGACATCCCGGCCTTTTCTCGGAATTCTTCTTTGAGTGCTGTTGTCTGGTGAGATCTGCCACAAAAAAAGGTCTTCAAACTGCAAGCTCATCGCAGCAACTTGTCAAGCCGCTTGACATGGAGGAGAGTTCCAGGGCTGCCCGCACCCTCCCGTCTCTGGAAGAAGATCAAACTGCAGTGAGATATTGTTTCGTCCAAGAATACAGTAGCCTAAAATCCAGTGGTTTATCATAATTTTATGTTCCCTATCAAAGTGGCCATCTATTTGAGTGTACCCAGTTTCCGGACAAACCAGTGTGTTCAATCTTGCCGGCAGCTCATAATCTTGAACTTTCTATTCATTTCCTGAGCTTCACACAATGCCCAAAATACTAGTTTTTTTTTCGCCCATCAATTGCAAGTCGATGAGTCTTTGGAGATGCAATGACATCCACCAGGCCCATGTCCAAACCAATTTCAGGGAGTGCATCATCTAGATGGTCGTATCAAACAGTCACAAACACTGAGTCAAAATTTCAAGCACTTCAAAATCCCGCTGATAGCTAGGGCAACCAAGACTCATTGATCTCTTCGTTAGATTCCACCAAACTCTTTGCCTGCATGTTCCTGCACCAGAATTTCATACCCAAATGGACTGGAATCAAAGGCTCTGAAAAGCTGGAGGCTGACCAAGCTGGCTGTTGGCCTATCCATGCAGACATTGTCGTAGAGGTTCTTCTGCTGGTTCAGCTTTGCCTATTGCGATCTTTCTGCCAGAGTTGATCACCCCAAGTACTCAGTTATCATCCCAATTTGGGATATAAGATATAAGTCCACTTACAAACAGATCTTGGATGATTTTGTTGCCACAACACTCCAAAGCATTGGGTGCTGTATATATTTACTACATATTACAAATACTGAAAGATTTGCCATCATAGTAATTATAAATATTATAACCAGCTGTACATTGGATGTCAAAACTGGACAGGGCTTTGGCTCAGCTCAGCGAAACACCTCTGCGTTGGCGATCTGCTTTTTTAGTTCAGTCAGGGTGGAACCACCTCAGCGGCTACCGTGTCTTGAACGCCCAAAAAATATCAAAAAATATAGTAATCCAAAACAAGTGTATATACTTTGATAGCATCATCCCAGGGACAACTCACACCAGGTGATTAATGGTGACTGAAGGGTACGTCCTAAAAACATTACTCTCCTCTCAAAAGAAAAACAGAGTCTGTGCTTGGGCGGAACTTTCAGAGAAGCTTCTAGGTCCAAAACGGTTCTTAAGTTCTTCTTTGCAGGCGAAGTATTTGGCGTTCGCCTTACACAGCAAGATGCAAGGACCATGTTCGCCAAATGGACCAATGAGCTCATCTGGCCTGGGAGAGCTCTATCCCATACTTCTCGCGCTGCTTTTGAAGCTCCAAGATCTGTTTTTGGAAGTCAAGGGCATCCTGGCCATTGCAGAAACTGTGTGAAAAATCTCAAGATGACCCACAGGGATGTCAATTCTTAGACACGGCGTTGGAGTGAAGAGTGGGAAATTGAAAGAACTCGCACTTGAGGTTGCTTGCGGCAGCCATTCCAACGTTGCTGACCTGCTTCCACCGGGTGATATCCTTCTGCAGGTTCATAGCTTGCGTTTCCTGACAAGGGATTAGCATGTAAGCCCCAGCCAGCCAAAATTGTGCTTTTCATATGCGTTTCCTTTCCACGATTGATCCTTCCTGACACCCAAGAACATGCTGTGGTGTCTCTGTGTAAGGCGCGGGTCTAAGGCACGTCTTTGGCCATAAAACGGTAAAACTGTACAATGGTAAATTCCATTGTTCCCGAGAAACGCCCCGTAAAACGGTAAATTCGTAAATTTACGATCTGAGCGTGCTGCTTTCGGAGCATAAAGCGGGAAATTTGGTAGATTTGCAAAATTTACCGTAAACTAAATTTACCGTAAACCGTAAACCCGTAAGACCGTAAATTGGTAAATTGGTAAATTTGGTGCGCTAAGCAAACATGTAGTTTCCCACATTTCAAGGGGATAAGTGCATTGCCATAAAATGGTAAATACGTAAAGGCGTAATGATGCGTAATGTATCAATGTACTACAGCGTGAGGAGGAAGAGGCGTAAAACCGTAAAACGGTAAATTCGAAAAGTTGTATCATGATACTACGATATTAAAAATTACAGATTTACCGATTTACCCAATTTACCTTTGCCTGGACACAGCAAAATTTACCACTTGACCGATTTACCCCATTTACCATGGCCTGAAGAGCGGTGAATTTACCAACTTACCGATTTACCAAATCTAACCGCAGGAAACCGAAGTCAAGCCGTAAATTGGTAAATTCATGTTCTGTGTGCAAAGCGTGGGCAGGAAAAGGTAGTAAAGCCGTAAAAGCGTAAAACCGTAAAGGAGGTGTGGAAGCGAAGGAAACCAAAGTAAAACCGTAAAGTGGTAAATTTGCGTTTTTTTCGTGGACAGTATGCGTAAAGGCGTAATGTATCAATGTACTGGAGCGTGAGGAGGAAGAGGCGGTGAAACCGCAAAAGATTAAAATTTACAGATTTACCGAATCCACCTTTGCCCGGATACAGCAAAATTTACAACTTTACCGATTTACCCTATTTACCATGGCCCGAAGAGGGGCGAAATTTAAAAATTTACCGATTTACCAAATTTACCATTGCCCGGAGAGTGTTCTCTCCTTAGCATCATGCCTTACACAGTGACGGCTTAGAGAACTTTCACAGACTGCTGTCACTTCTGTCAGCAGGCCTGACGCTTCACCAAGTCAATCTGTTTCTTGGTGCGCTCATCTGCTTTCACCACGTTTTTGTTCAGGATATCGCGCTCGCGAAGCAAGTCCTCTGTTGTGACAGACTGGCAGCTTTTTGACCGTCATAATATATGTATACATCTATTATGTATATTATATATATTATACCAATATATATATATATTATATACCAATATATAATATATATATATATATGCGCGCAACGCCTGGGCTTTGCCCCAGCGTTGCAGCGTAGAGGGTCCCCATTCCCATTCACATTCAATTGGGAAGATCAACAAAGGTATTAGTTAGGGAATATTAAACTCCCACCCCCGCTAAATTTTACATTCAATTGGGAAGATCAACAAAGGTATTAGTATTAAAGTCCCACCCCCGTTAAACTACATTCAATTGGGAAGATCAACAAAGGTATTAGGGAATATTAAAATCCCACCCCGGTTAAATTTTACATTCAATTGGGAAGATCAACAAAGTTGTTTCAGGGAATATTTACTCCCGTCGTCGTTGCGGTTCGGGGCAAAGCCCAGGCATTTGCCGTGTATATATATATATACATATGTCTTGGCAAGATTTGGCATTGCATGGGTGTGGATCAAAACTCAAAACCCGGGCGACAACAAATTTGCTGTCGTGCGTACCCACTATCCCAGTTTGAAGTAACCCATTCCAACCCCTACCCATTTTTCACCAACAAAGCCTCATGACCTCATGCAAGAGACCCAGACGCAGACTAGGTACCTCGATCTTCTTTCGATCAACATCTGCATCTCGCTTCAACGACTCGGCCGCTTCCTACAAGATGTCACTAATGAGGGAGAAAACAGATACATACATCTTGCTGAATCATCCAGTGCAAAAGAAATCTCTTGCAACTATTGTGTGTGTGCGCTACTGTAATAATTGAATGCCACGCATCATAATTCGCGACAAGACATTGGGTGCATCAGAAGTTGTGTACAAGGAAAAGTCCTGACCAGACTTGACCTCGCTCTTCAGCTCGTTGCGTTTCCCTGCAAGCTCTGGACTTCACCCGAAGAAAGAACTGGAACCCATCACGAGGATGCCCCTTTTCACATGAAACGTGCACCACAACAAAAATTATCCAAGTTTCAAAAAGAACGACGGCTCCAAACCACGGTTGCCTTCTGCCTTTTGTCTCTCATCTTCTGCTTGTTTGTCCTTCTTTTTCAAGGCCTGACTCTGCACCAGTGTGAAGCAAGTTGAAACGTGCCAGTGTTGGAAGGTGGCGACATACCATATGGTTCCCAACAACATCCAACAACTATCAGGGTGTCAATGTCAGAGAATCTGCCGGCCAGCCGGCGTGTTTTGTGGGTGTTCTTGTGATACATCTTGTGATAGCTTCAGCTTCACCTATAGATTGCTCCTTTGACGGATTTTTGTCTTCGCTGCCCTACTCCCCCCCGCCCTCCACATATTCACTATAGTCTAGTATAGTTTCGTATCCTCTAATCTAGTCTCGTCTAAGTCTTGTCTCGTCTAAGTCTCCTCTTTCTTAAGCGAACTCCCACTGACCTTGTTTATATTTACATACTCATCGTCTTGGTGGTCATTTTCATCGTCATCATCCTCATCCTCATCATCATCATCATCATCATCACCATCATGATCATCATCATAATCATCATCATCATCAGCAGCATCATCATCATCATCACCATCATCGTCATCCTCATCATCATCATCATCATCATCCTCCTCCTCCTCCTCCTCCTCGTCCTCGTCCTCGTCCTCGTCCTCGTCGTCGTCCTCATCCTCGTCCTCGTCCTCGTCCTCGTCGTCGTCGTCCTCGTCGTCCTCGTCCTCCTCGTCGTCCTCGTCGTCCTCGTCGTCCTCGTCGTCCTCGTCGTCCTCGTCGTCCTCGTTGTCCTCGTCGTCCTCGTCGTCATCACCATCATCTTCTTCTTCTCCTTCTTCTTCTCCTTCTCCTTCTCCTTCTTCTTCTTCTCCTTCTCCTTCTCCTTCTCCTCCTTCTGCTTCTTCTGCTTCTTCTGCTTCTTCTTCTTCTTCTTCTTCTTCGTCTTCTGTCCTCTTCCTTCCTCCTCCTTCATCCTCCCATGTCCGTCTTCTCTTTCGTTCCTCCGGCTCACCCCTGGGATGCGGTATTTTTCCACGTTTTCTCCACGGTTTCCTGCCCCTTCCAAGCAGACGTACGTTCCAGCTTTTACACACACACAAACACTTTTTTACACCAAGCACTTTTTGCAAAAAAAACACCTTACACCAAGCAGCTTTTACACAAATCCGCTTTTACACAAACTCGCTTTTGCACAAACAACCTTTTACATCAACCAGCTTTTACACAAACGCGCTTTTACACACTACGCACACCAAGTTTTCGACCAACCAACTTTTAGACAAACCACCTTTTAAGCAAACCACCTTTTACACCACCCAGCTTTACACAACCGCTGCTTTGGGCCTGTAGGCCAAAGGCCAGAGGGCCGGCGGAATGGCAGAGGCTGTTAAATAGGGAGGGTACCCATCCTACATCGTTCAAATTCTGTGAATTGGGGCCCGTCCCTATAATTGGACAAACAATCAGCTCCAGTCGGACCTCGTGGAGCTTGACCAGTTTGTTCTTTTCTCGTTTATGTCGCTGAAGTTCATCCCTGCACCAAGGCGATACAACAAATAGCCGCTTCCACTGGTTAGAAGCTGGAAAACTGTCGGCCTGCGATTCTTAATAAGCTGTTCTTTTCCCTGATTTTCCTGCAGCCGGCTTCAGATCTGAAAGTTTGCTGGTGTTGAAGAAAGCAGCGATCAATGATTGAATGGCATTTTTTTGCTTGCTTGGCTTGACCCAAAAAGTGTGGCACACCAAATTTCAAATATCAGAAACTCTGAATACAATGATTGTTCTATGACACATCATGGGCACGCTGCACATTACTGCAGCTATGCACAAGCAAGGCTGCCTTCTTTTTTAAGTGCACTGCTGAAACGCCATTGAACTCAAGTTACGCTGGTCAAGGTCAATATCATCAACAGTCGCTTGCCATGTGCTGACATGGTGTGTTCATTGAAAGCAGGGCTTCTTTGTCCTGGACTACCTTCTCATTCTTCAAAGTCTCCTGTATGTCACAGGCGGACTTGAAACATTCAGCGGACTGACTGGAGATTTCTGGTCACTTGGGATGCTTCATGCAAAGGTAGGGTTTGACAGCAACCACTTGAGCATTGTTTCAAAATGTTTCAAACATGTGCTGCAATAAGATCAAATACAGTAAGAAGAAAGAGGATCAAAGAGGATCAAAGAGGATCAAAGAGGGTTGTCTGCCTGCTGCAGCTTTTCTTCAAGCTTTCGCTTCTCATCCATACGCTGCTGTACCCGCCTCACATCATGAGGATGCACTATTTGTTGAAGCGACAACTCAAACCATACTGAGAGGGAATGTGACAACATTTGCCCACTTCAGCTCAAGTATCACAGCAACTTGGCACGAATACACAGCTTTCTCGATGTCTTGCCTTTCTAATCGCTCCTCTTCTTTGTCAGTGTCTGCCACAGCCTGACGTTTTAAAAAAGTTCAGTCCTAGGGGCCCGCAGATTTCAGTCAACTTTTACAAATACCATTCTATTGCAACTATATACTATATACCGATACCCAAGTTTGACTCATAGCCTCTTGTATTCTGTTTCAATTTTCCCTGCATTCATGCACTGCAGCCAGCCTGCTGGATTTTCCGCAGCTCCGCCTGCTCTTGGGCGATATTCCTGGACAACCAACCCTGCCAACAAGCCTAAGTTGGTCTGAAAATAACGAACCCCCCAATCTGATGGCTGGTCATGTTCCCAATTCACATGGCAATTTGGAGGTATCCCGGTATCCCCTTTTTCGGACAAACCCCAATAATTCAGAAGCATGAAAATTCCTCAAGCATCTCAAGCCAACCTCCTGGCTGCTGCTAACTCTTCTTGCTTCTGGTCGTTCTCTTCTCTCAGGTCCTGCCAAGATGGCACCGCAGTGTGTCCTTTTGGATCTGGGATGTCGCAATCCTTGGAAGTGAACGATGCAATGTTGGGTTTGGAGTGGGACATACATCCCGCACTGTTTCTTGTCAGACATATTTCAGACAATTGATCCTTCATCTTCTGTTCCAGCGTCTCTTTCTCCCGCTTCGCAGTTTCCACCTGAAGCGTTGACTGATTGTGTTTGGAGCAAACAGACCTGAAACAGGTGGACCATTCATATGCTTTGAGGATTGCATGGACCCTTCTCTGTCGCCTCTCCACGCTTCTCGCCTATTTGGTCCTTCAACAATAGAATCTGAGCCTGGTCAAGTTCAGCAATCAAAAGGTATCTTCCAAGCTCACACATTGTGCAGGAGGTCCAGAGATGTTTTTTTTCAAGAAATTGGCGTTGTTGGACCACTTTCAGTATCAAAGAAACCTGTCATTCATACTATCAACCGAAGCTGACCTGCTCTTTGTCGGACCTTAAGTCTGTCTTGAAAGAGTGTCCCAGAAGTTTCGGTGCAGAATGCAAGTGCCTCTGCTCCCGCTAAATCCTTTTCAAGCCGCTGCACTTCATCAAAACGGCCTTGTGTGATCCTGCAAGACCATAAAAATTCAAAGGCATCACGTTCATCTCAGTAGAACACTCCAATGCGAAGATGTATTCGCAGTGCTGATGGCAATATCAGGAGCAAACAAGAGGACACGGTTTGCAAGCTACCTCTGCAGCATTTCAGTGTTTTGCTTCAAAAGATCCCGGTCTTTTTCGAGCTGCTCCTAACAAAGCGGAAAAAAACACCAGTGCTTTCGCAATGCTGGTCCAGTCTAGTCTCCGTTTCCAGTATGCTCAGTATATAATGCTCTTGAAGTAGTTCTTCACAGCATCAAACGAAAGACTCTTGTAACATGCGCCACAGACACAAACGGAGAGACAGGAGCCTTCTGCCCAATGAGCTGGTTCAACCTGCGAACAAAACGCCAAATTTCAGGCCAACCCTGTAGTCTGAGTTTTCAGTTCCTGCACGGACTGCATTTCTGGGGCCACCGGCTGAAACTCCTGCTCCTCAGACATTCCAGCTCCTTGTTCTATCCTGGATGAATCATTGTTGATTCACTTTTCTTTCCAAGCTCGGGATTGGATTGAAATATCTCAGAGTAAGATCTGATGAATATTTCTTTTGCACTGCCGGCCTTGACACCAAGTCTTCAATTTCGGCCTTTCGCTTGCTGATGGTCTCTTTTGCCTGAAGGGCAGAGTTGGACACCCTGAACGTGCTATGATTTTACTTCGTGGCGTGGCGTGTCTTGGCCTGGCCTGCTCCTCTTTTCTATTGGCCTCCTCCACGAGTTTCTGCTTGGCGTCGATCTCTTGCCTGCCGGCAACCATCAAATAGAGAAGTGGAAAGCCAAAAACGATGTTGTTTGAGCAGTGAAAACAAGGTCACACGCCGCCTGTAACGGCCCTGCTGTTTTTTCACCTTTTCATTCGGAGATTTTTGTGTCGTTCGCAACCCTCACAGCGTTTTCTTGGTCTGCCCATTTGTTCAGTAGCTCATTTTGGTCTGCGTTTTACAGTGTTTTGTGTCTGTTAAGTCGTAATTCCAATGCGTTTAATCATGAA
>Ga0126342_10015420_pt1 | contig 13398 bp, 11 predicted proteins | sample Cyp1metagenome_FD_92528 | JGI IMG/M metagenome (GOLD analysis project Ga0126342, IMG submission 92528) | Coral microbial communities from Lord Howe Island, Old Settlement Bay, Australia - Cyphastrea 1 metagenome | ecosystem: Host-associated > Invertebrates > Cnidaria > Coral ...
CTATATGTATCTATATGTATCTATATGTATCTATATGTATCTATATGTATCTATATGTATCTATATGTATCTATATGTATCTATATGTATCTATATGTATCTATATGTATCTATCTATCTATCTATCTATCTATCTATCTATGAATGTGTATGTATATATATATATATACGGCAAATGCCTGGGCTTTGCCCGCAACCGCAACCACGACAGGCAACGCATCATCATCATCATCATCGTCATCATCATCATCATCAAACCCTTATTGGAGATTTTCAATGAATGTAGAAGTTGAACGGGGGTGGGAATATTAAACCCTTAATTGAAGATCTTCAATGAATGTAGAAGTTTAACGGGGGTGGGAGAATTAAACCCTTCTTGAAGATCTTCAGTGAATGTAAAGTTTAATGGCGGTGGGACTTTAATATTCCCTAATACCTTTGTTGATCTTCCCAATTGAATGTAAAGTTTAACGGGGGTGGGATTTCAATATTCCCTAATACCTTTGTTGACCTTCCCAATAGAATGCAGAGCTACAACAACATTTGATTAGGAATGGGGACCCTCTGCGCTGCAACACCTGGGCAAAGCCCAGGCGTTGCACGTGTATATATACGTATGTACATCTATGTACATATGTATGTGTCTGTGTATGTGTATGTATATTTGTATACGTGTATGTATGTCTATGCGTATGTGTACGTATGTGTCTGTATGTGCATGTATGTGTATGTGTATGTGTATGTGTATGTGTATGTATGTGTGTGTATTTGTATGTATGTGTATGTGTATGTGTGCGTATGTATGTAAATGTGCATATGTATGTGTACATGTGCAAGAATGTGTATATATGTGTATGTATGTGTCTGTATGCGTATGTAGGTGTATGCATATGTGTATGCATATGTGTGTATGAGCATGTATGCGTACATATGTGTATGTAGTTGTATGTATATGTAAGTGTATGTATGGGTATGTATGCGTATGTATGTGCATGTATGTGTATTATGCGTATGTATGTGTATGTGTATGTGTATGTATGTCTATGTGTAAGTATGGGTTTGTATGTGTATGTATGTGTATGCATATAGTATATGTGTGTATGTACGTGTATATGTATGAGTATGTATGTGTACGTATGGGTATCTACGTGTATATATGGGTATTATGCCTATGTATGTGTATGTATTTGTATGTATCTATATGTATATGTATGTGTATTCTGCGTATGTATGCGTATGTAGGTGTATTATACATATGTATGCGTATGTGTGTATGTGTGTATGTCTGTATGTATGTAATGTATGTAATGTATGTAATGTATGTATATGTATGTATATGTATGTATATGTATGTATATGTATGTATATGTATTTATATTTATGTATATGTATGTATATGTATGTGCATGTGTGTGCATGTGTGTGCATGTGTGTCCTCGTGTATGTGTATGTCTATGGAGTCTATGGAGTCTATGGACGTATGTACATATGTACGTATGCACGTATGTATACCTATATATATATACGTATGTACACTGGTGTATACATATATTTAGATAGGCCTACGTTTGATACAATATATATATAAATACATATAACGGTGTTTCTGTAAGCGAAGGAAAAAACTGACTTCCGTCATTTTCGGCTTCCCACATTGAGTTGGAGTCCTCCGGTGTAGCACCGTAGTCAACTTGCCCAACATACCTCGACATCTGGGCCCCAGAAAGCTGTGTTCACTGCAGCGAAAAAGTTAAAACCTCTTGGTTTCGGCAAAGTTTGCATTCAAATGATGGTTTAGATTAGTTTAGATGTTCTTGCAAGCAAGTTCTTGTATTGCTATTCTTTAAGGAAAACGCGCCAGAACCCCAAGCAGCAGACACTGATCGCTTGTCAACCTCTTCTCGATCGACACCTTGGAGGGTCGGAAGAAACCTTCTGACAATAGCTGTGCGTGTTGGCCTACAATTATCGATCAAACAGGGAAATTGCAACTATCACAAAAACTCTGTATCTACTCGTACTAGCTCCAAATTCTAACCTTCGCAATACCAAAAGTCCTGAAAGGAACCAAAAAACAGGATTTGAGCTACATCACCTTGAGGTGCACACCTGAAACCATGGGAAACCATGGGAAACCATGGGCGTTGAAAGATCAAACCCAAATTGACCCGAGTGATCAGCCTCTCGGAGAATGGGAAATCCACAGTTCCCACGGGACCCACGGGACCCACGGGACCCAACATGGCATGACATGGCCAGATTCCGGTGGTGAAGTCGCCATTTCTGGGCGAAATCTCGTTCATTCCCTCGGTAAAACGGCCACCAAGAATGGACCATTGGGATTTCGTGCCATCGCCGGTTTCATCTACGGAGTCGGTGAGTTTCTTCAATTTTTCGGCCTGCGGCGACAAACCTCATATTGGAAAAGGGGAGTGCTATGCAACTAGAATTTCTTCAACAGTAGTTCACAGACATGGCACTTCTTGTAAGGTACTGGCACCCTCTAAAAAACCACTAAGGATATCACTCACAGTAGTTCAACACAACAAAAAAGCTGGTTGAACTGTTGAACCACCACCATGGATTCACCGAAAGAATTCACTTGACAAATTAAAAAGGGTTTGACAACCCAAATGATGATTCAACCAGCGAAATTTGCTACTCCAAACAGCCAAACAGCCAGGGATCTACAGAAATCAAGCAACAAAATGGTCTAGAGTATGGCTCAGTATGGCAAATATCATTGACAAAATCCGTGATTCGGAGCTTCTGCAAAAAAAAAATATGATGGCAATATTTTCCATATCTCCAAAGCAGCATTGGGATACCAGTTGGAACCCGAACTCTCCGTGTCATCTGTCCATGGGAAAATGAGGATGATCCTGATCCTGATGATCCTGGTCGGATTCGGGAGATTTTGGAACTATTTTTAATAGAGAAACCCATATGACTCAACATGGCCACTGTCTCTGTGTCCACCTCTTCTTCCATCTCAGCGACTCTTTTCTGCATCTCCTGGAGATCGGAGCAGCCAAATCATATGAGCCCATCTCAAGAAGGTTTCAAATGGAACATCAACCGATTCCATGAGCAGGATCTTCATCTATTTTTAGATGTGTATCTACCCATTGTATCCCATTGTTACTTTTTTAGATTTTTTTTCTAAGGTTTATATAGATCCCCATTATTGAAACGGGAAAAAAAAACGACATCCCCATCCTCGATTTCAGCATCTGCGGCGGTCAGGTCTTCACCAGCCTCCACCATTCTGCCGACCTGGAGTGGAATTCCATGGAGGTTTCCATAAATGGAGGTACCCCTAAATTTCATGTAAATGGATGGTTTATTTCATGGAAAATCCGAAATTAAAATGGATAATGACTGGGGGTACTTCCATTTATGGAAACCACCACATGGAATTACACCCATGAATGAAGATGCTGGTAGAAATGGGAAAACGACCTGCAAGGTACAACCTGAGACTGGGCATATCGGTTAAAAACACCTAGGAGAATGGTTTGCCAAAACAAACAAACTGCCAACAAATGCTGAGATTGGATACGTGAAATATGTTTTGCAAAGATTGGGATACAACCGCCAAATAGTGATGTTGCAGATATCTGTGAGTCTGTGACGAAACAAATATAAGAAGCTGCAAAAGGGAGATGCAGCCAACAAAAACCCAGGATGAAGATATCACTGACAAATCTGGGATAATAACGCATTGACACAAAATAAAATATTACCGTAAGAATGCAAACACAACCACTAATGTTGAACATGTTCATTGCGAGAGAGAAAACAAAACGGCAAAATCCGTGCATCCATTCGGTCAAACTGCAACCCTGCCATTTGCAATGAAACAAATGCATGGTAGCGTTATGTTTTCGGAAATTCATCCCAACATTGGCACTGATATCAGTCTGATATCATTTTAAAAAAAAAAAATACACACTGCCCACTTTCACTGAAATCAATGGTGCTTGCAACAACCATATCATAAAAATAATGGGGCGAGTCAATCTCAAGAACCGCCAAACGTTGGTTTTCCACAGATGCCACACCTGACGCCGTTTTTGGGCGGCGCCGCACCCCCAAATCAAATGAACCACAAGCTGGCCGCGCACCAAAGTTTTGACTGGTTTCCAACTCACCACCAGTTAAACTGATTGGAACGACAAAATTTTGTCAGGTCAAAAGTGTGCAATCAATTTGGGGAGGACTCATCCTGCACACATACACTGAACATCCCCAAAACGACATTCCTTCCACTATGTGTCTGAAATTTTGGTCTGGGAAACAATATTTGTCACAATGACACACGCGACCAAAATGGCCGAAAACGAAAAATAAAATGAAAAAACGTGTCAAAATCATTGGGTCTGTCACAACACCCATAAAGTCAACAAAAACAAACCAAAATTGTTTTATCCCTCGAAAGCGTCATTGTTGAGGTCGTTTGGTGTTTAGCCAAGACAAATCTCAACAACAGCCCGGGGCTCAAACTATACCACGAACAAATGTAATATTTGTGTGTATAAAATATATAGTGCGAAGCAACGGGCAAAATTCAGCGCTCTCTATTTTGTGCCAAAAAGGGCCTCAACGTGAATGAGTCACGCATGATGTTCATGTTGCTCCAATGTGACACATGGCACCAGAACTCTTCTCGATTTGTGCTGCGTCATCCATGCAACTCTGGGACATGAGTAGGATCTACAGTTTTCCGCACTCCTCCTTTGGATGTTGAGTGCTCAGTCTATATCCAATTGCCAATGGATTTTCCAGCTCTATCCGCTGGGAAAAACATTTCGTCCTCCCAAATTTTGCGTCATCCCATCAATGAACTCATGTTTTCAACAGGGTCTGAAACTTTCCATCCTCTCATCTGAGCCGCGGTACCGATGCGTCCAGAAAAGTCTCTGAAAAACATTTCGGATAGTTCTCACCACTCTCACTGACAAGCCTGACTGAAATTGCTGTTTGTATTTGCGAAACATCCATCCAACGTTCATTCGCCAATGCCACATTCTGATCTCTTCTCATGTTTTCCAGCAGAGCCTCAGCTCGACCGGGGGAAGCATAAGAATCTGGCTCCACCACTGCATCATGCGTTGGAAGTTTTTCTTCCGTTTTTTCTCCATCGTGCATTGGGTCGGAGGTTTGCGGATCTGTAGTTTCTGCTCTGTTACGCAAGTTCCAAATCACCAGATTGGCATGTTTTTGAGTGAACATGTGTCCCCTCTGTTGTCTATCCAGTGAAGTATATCTCACAAAACCACCCAATTCCATCAGTCCACATTTCACGCAATCAATGGTTTCAATGAAGCCATGTTGCAAACTTTTCTTGAGCGCAAGACGCCTGTGGAAAGATCATATACTGCACTTGATCATAGCCCTTAAAGCTGTTGAAGTGAAAACTGCACGACAGCAGAAATCTGGGTGGAACCTATGCACATCACACTGATATGAACAGATATTACGCAAGATCTACTGCACTGCATGACATGAAAAGGTTTAGCACCCCGCCTTTGCACAGCAGTTTCTGCTAGTGCAACTTGAAACTGGCTAGGGATATTTGAATTATATACGTCTACGCTTCATCTTCTGATTTTGAGAGATCTGAAAGGGATTGCATCATGCTCCACACTGCAGGTCGCTGTTCCGGTCTGTTGTCACAGTATTTGCAAAGAGCCACCATGACCTGTCTCTGCTCAACACACTGTAGCATTTTGGCAGCTCGACCATTTTGCACACATCTGGTGATTCTTTCACTGGGTTGCTCAATCAACCACAAAGCCATATGTTCTGGGCTATGAGGCTGATACGGTTCTGCAGGTGCTTCATGACTGAGATCTGTAGGTGGATCAGGAGGCAGCAAGGACTCACAATCCGGTTCTCCCTCATCCTGTTCAAATCCAGTCTCACGCACCACTGAAATCAAATTGAAGGCATCAAACTGAGGGTCATGCCGTTGCAATGCAGCGTGCATCTCCATCATTGAACGCAAATTCCCTTTGTTGATCCCATCGCTTTCAAAAAGGAAATGAGTGTCAATGAGTATATCATAGGTTGCATTCAACTGGCTTACCATGGTATGGTTCTCATCAAACTCAGCTTCATCAAGCAGCTCCAAGCAACGCTTGACACAGAAAGTGAGAAAACCATAGACCGCTATTTTGTTGAAGCTTTGGCCGCTTGGTGTGGCTGCTGTACTCGTACCAGCTTCAGGCTCTGGCTCGTCTGCAGCATGGTATTGTTGGGGAATCATCATCACCAACGTCGAACACCAAATGCAGAAGAGAATCATCAAAGGAAAAATCCAAAGTGAGAAACCTGAAAGCTGAAATCCAAACCATCCAAAGGCTGACGCATGCATTGGGCTCAGCAGGCTCAAGGCGTCCGAACTGCTCACCACTGACATCAACAAAAGGGCTTGCAAGCTCTTCTTTGCCGACATCACCGTACCATGGGTAAATCTTTCACCAACACTCTCACGCAGCATTCGAAGCACACCCTTGAAATCACGAGCGGCTTGCTCGCGCGACACAAAATCGAATCCAACTAGTTCGCCTGAATCTTCATCAAAGACACCGACACCATGCATCAAGTACTGCATTCTTTCTCTTGAGGTTTCTTTGTTCCTAAGTCTGCGAAGTTCTCTTTGGTTGGGATGGAGGCAGTCTCCAATTGCTTGGACTTTACCAACTGCTGAATCCACAAAACTCTGCAGGATAAGTGTCTGATGCGTCCAACGCCAGATCGCTGCATCACTTGCTTTGCAGCGCTGTTATCCAAGATGATCTTCAAGCGAACCTTTTCGCCAGTGCAAAACTCCAAGCAAACGCGCAAGAGCAAACCATCACAAGTAGTTGAAACTGCAGCATGTACCTCAGCCTCTGCTGAGCTCAGTGCTACAACTCGTTGAGTCCTGCTTGTAGCAAGCAAGAGGCAACCCTGAAAGCATACGATGCCAGAGCTCACTGAACGTCTATGTCCCTTGTGAGCTGCCCAGTCTGAATCTGAAAAGATTTCGAGCACCAGACCAGCGCTGTTGCAAGGTGAATGCCACAGTCCGTCCGGACGTATGCAGAGGCGCAAACAGTGGTTGCGCACTGACACCAGGTAGAGGCAAAGGTGTTTCAACATCATCCAGCTTCGCTCGGTTGGTGCACTCATAAACTGAGGAAGGTCACGTATCGTGAAAGCACATTCCACCAAGTCGCTGGCCAAGTAGAGGAGGACACCCACGGCAGATCTATACCGTGTGGCTTTGTCAGGGGTCAAGGCAGCAGTGTTGTCAACTTCACACATCAACTCATGGGAAGGAACTTTCTTGGCATTCATCGTGTCTTGAACACCAACTACTTCAAACAGCTTGTCAAAGTGACGTGGGTTCTGCTGGATATGGATGGTCTCATCATCCACCAAAACATGGATTCGTTTCAAAAACTCACACGTGTCACCGGCCTGGCTCATGCAATGCACAGAAGTCTTGTACTTGGCAGTCAAGGTTGGAACAAGTTTCTCAAAATATTGCTGATCTGTTACCACCAGCATGTCGTCAACCTGGAGTAGAGTGGGACACTCACCACCAGGGCTGCGTAGTAAACTGGGATACGCACTGCAATGCTCAAAACCAAGCTTCTCATTGAGGAACCCACTGACACTGTCAAACCACAACTGGCTTCCATCGCGCTGCCCTGGAAGTACACGCCCAAGTGCAAAGGTCTGTGTACCTGAACTGACCAGCGTCGGCTGGACCTGCGGCACCGTGAGGAAGGCGTCGCCAATGTCCAAGGCACCACCACAAACTTCCTTCTCAGGGTATTTCTTCTTCCAGTGTAGGAAGATGTTTGGCAGCAACCTGTTGGTCACGTTGCTTGAGGCTGGACTGAAAAGATCCTGACGTTCAGGAGAAAGCCAAGCGTATTCCCTTGCCACATACCTGGCTCGTCTGAGCCAGCAACGCTTCCCATCAATGACCTTGTCACGCCAAGTGATGACGTAGCGTGTTGACAAATGCTTTGGATCCAAGCCTTCAAGAGTCTCTGGTGGCAGAAGAACACATTCTCTTCAAACGCAACGTCTCAACCTCTTTTGCAATGGCATCCAACTCTCCAACTTGCTCAGGCGATAGCTGTGGCTCATGTTCTGTATATGGGAAGGTCAGCTTCTGCAGCATTGCGTCCTCTGTGGGAATATCTGTCGCATCATCGCCTGCAGAAAGACCAAACTCAAACTCTTCCAAGCTGTCAGGTTCATCATGAGAAGAGGCCGTAAAGTTGTGGTCATCCTCGTGTTCATACTCAACACCAGCAACCATACAGATTCGAGCTTTCTTGGAAGCAGGCTCATCCCCATCTGCCGGGGTAACTGGTGCAGCATCAAACACATCAGCGGGTGTTGCCAGGCCTGATGTGGCTGCCATCGGTGGTGGTGGCATCATGGGGCCAATTGTATGCTCTAGCCCCGCCATGTGGGCAGGAAGTGCTTGTTTGTCGGCTTCATCCACCTCTATTGGAGTGGGTGGAATGTTCATGACAGCTTCTGCTTCTTCATCACGGAAAGGAGACAAATTGCTAGCTCCAGGCTGAGCACTGCCAGGGGGTAATGCCAAGGCTGGCTGAGGAGAAGGCTTCAGAACCCGCTTTGGCACCATTAGCTTTGATCCCAACGTTGCAAAGGCACAGTCGCAAGGGCTCATCTCCACATTGGCAACTTCAGTTGGGACCCAAGGCGTAGGGATACGCTGAACTGAACGTGTAATGAACAAAGCACCATTGCAAGAAATGATGTGTGCATCATTGTTTTGAGTCTTTCCCAGCCATACTCCACGCTGCCACGAAGGAAGGACTTTTGCTGAAGGTTTCAAATAACCCATGCAAGTCTCTGCAAACAAGCAAATTTTTCCATGGTACTCTTTGCGTGTGCACCGTTTGTATGGTGTCTCGCCATTGGACACTGCAAAACGGCAGTGAAGCCAGCTTGCATGAATCACAGCCCATGCATACAAAGGATGATGAGCCGTGAAAAGCAGCTTGTCGGTCACTCCAAGTGAGCGTTCCACCTGTTCAACAAGTAAATTGGCCTGATTGCGAATCACTTGAACTGTAACTTCTGCAGCACCATTGCCTTCTTTGTTGCCTGGAACAACAAGCTCAACTGTAGTGTGGACTCCAAGTCCCTTCAAAGCTTTGCGGCATGACTCAAGCAACGATACTGCACTGGGTTCATTGTCCGTCCTGAGGCAAACTTCCTGGTGACCTAACCATGAAATGAAGCGACATAGCTCCTGGGTCAAGTAAGGTAGGCTTCGGCCACCGTTGGCTGGTGTTGGCACTGCATGCATCATCTTTGTGCTCCTGTCATGCATGAACAAAACAGTCAAAGAATCATCGGTGCCACGGTCAGCATAGCCAAAGTCGAAAGACACCACGGAAAATGTGGAGGCAGAATGGCTCTCAAGGTGATGCTTGTCTTGACGCCCCTTATGTGCAATGCAAAGTTCACACCATGGTTTGAATGGAATATGTGTAGTATTATGCTCTTGCACTTCTTGCTCTGTTGGTTGATCAGGGATTCCAGGCTGGTTCACAGGACGTTGGAGCTCCTTGGACAGGTTGTGCTTCACAGAGTGGGCTGCCAACATCTCTTGATGCTTCAAGTGATAAACAAGACGCTTGAAAAGCTGAGCACGTGAACCATGACGTGAAATCCCAAGAGATCTACAGGCTGTTCTCAAAACTTCCAGTGTTGAAGTGCTGTCAATTCGAGTTCCATCCAAAACGACCTCGTCAGGGCCAATCACTACATCACCTGAGTCTGCAGGTTCATCAGGAGCAATAGGGGCCTCAAAAGGGCCTGGCACATCAACATGCTGAGAAGGTTCAACTGCCGGTTGCATGGCATCACTATGCTCTGCAGGTGCGTGTTCAACAATGGGTGGTTGTGGCGCAGATGAACTGGCTGAGCTACCTTCCACTGGGCCCAGCAAATCCAAGGCTTCGTGAACAACTGCAAATCCCAATTGCTCATGAGTACACTGTTGTACATGCCCAATTGTGATCACTTCTTGAACTGATCCAGGGTCAGGCAGTGCTTTAGTGAGTGAACCTGCGATGTACTCATCTGAAATGAACAGATTGTACTCATGCAGTTGCCATTTACCAAAACGCTTCACCAAAGTTGTTCGATACCACAGCATGCTTGAGGCTGGGGCCATTGTTACATCCACTTCTGCAGAACCATATGTCTTGATGCCAAAACAGTTAGGACCAAGCTTCGTCCAAGTAGTCTTGACTCGTTGCAAGGCACCTTTCAACTGCACAGCACGCAAATGCAAATCTCTAGTGTCTTCAAGCATTCGTATGTTCCCAGAAATGCAAAGGCTGTTGCGCTTGAAAGAAACTGGTATTGCTTTGTCACCCTTGGTCAAATAAAGCTCATCACCACACTTCTGTAGGTTCCAGCCATGCTTCATCAGCTTTCCAAGTGACAACAGTGGGCTTGTGATTGAAGCCACAATGATCTCCTCTTTGAGTGAGAACCCACCAAAATCAACTGTAGCCAAACGTGTGCTTGCAACACTCAAAGGACTACCCTGGGCATCCACAAAACGCAAACGTTCATCTGAGGTTGTTGCGACACCTGCTTGGCTATATTCCATTGGCAAAGCTGACCCATCAGCACCACTATCCAAAATGATTTCCACAGTGCGCACATGACTGACATCATCTGAAAAGACAGTCCAAACATCATCGCAGTCTGAGTATGTCATGTCAAACACAGTGCAGCAACATGGCAAATCGCAAGAGCACGTGCCAACATCTGAAAGTGACCTAATGAAACCATTGTACACTGAGTCTGAGGTCAGGTCGTCCATCCAAGGGTCGTCTGTGACCACTGCAGCTGTTTCATTTGACCAGTCTGGGGCAAATTCAAACCTTCTGACATTGCCAACTGTCTGCTGAGGCTGTTGAACATATGTAGTATGTGGTGAAGGCTGCATGAACGTGACATGAAACTGAACTGGTTGCTGAGCACTTTGCTGCTGAGGGGCATTGAGGTTCTGACCCATTGGTGGTGGTGGTGGCGCACTCTGCACATAACTACCCTCAACTTGTCGCACTTGACCAGTCTCTTGGTCATGCTTGTACTTTCTGCAGTCACGTTTTCAATGCCCGGCCGTCCCACAATACAAACAAATATTGCTCTTGTCACTTTGAGTGGCTGGCTTGCCCTTTCCCTTGCCAGTGCTGGAAGTGGAAAACTTACCTTTCACCTTGCCTTTGCCTTTCTGGAAAGAACTGTCTGTCTTGGATTTTCCCTTCGTCTCATTCTTGCCTTTCTGTTTGCCCTTCGTTTCATCCCCGCTCTTGTCCATCGGCACAGGTCCTCCAGCATCATGTGAGGCTGCACTGGAAGCTGTGCCAGTGATGCCAAACTCTGAGTGAATACGTGAAGGCGCCCAGTTGTTGGCAACAGTTTCAAATCCCAAAATGCGGCTTCGAACTGTAGCATATGTTGCAGATTGGTCCAAAGAAAGTTGAATATGCTGTCGAATGTGCGCAGGGAGACATCTGATGAGGACTGAGAGACTGACCTCATCAGGAACTGTAAGGCTGCTGGCCTTCTGCTACTCTCCAATCAGTCGATCCAAGCCCTGAATATGATCATGGGTTTCGGTCTTTTCCAAATGCAGGCAGCCCCATGAGAGCTGTAAGCAGAGCCATAGCTCGTGGCTTCGTGCTGGGCTTGAACAACTTCAAAAGCTGTCTGTGAACCTCATAGCCATTGCGACCAGGGACTCCACGTAGAATTTTCAGTGAACGATTACGCAAAAGCCCAACCAAAATTGAATGGAGCTCCCTGCTTCGTGACGCCATCTCGTCTGAGTGTACATCCATGTCAAACTCTACATCCACATGCTTCTCAATCCATGCAAGATCGGTTTCAAAGCCAGCATCTGCAGCTCCAAGCCACGCCTGCAAGTTGAGCTCGAAGTCAGACCAAGCTGTCTGCTCAGCTTCAGCTCCAATTGCAGTGAATGGGTCAGACATTCTGACCATCTTACTGGCATGTGCAAACTTGGCAGTACTGGTCGGTGAACCTGAAGGACTAGAAGAAGCCACATTCTGTAAACCACCAAGCTGTGTCATGATCTGCTGTGACAACGTGTGTTGAGAAGCAGCTGCCGATGCAGCATTTTGCGCAGCCTGAATCAACGCAGCTGCAAGCTGTTGTGCTTCACTTCCATCCCCAGCATGGGGCGATGTTGGAGAACCCGGGGCTGACATGCCCAAAACCAAATCTACCACACCAGAAATCAAGGCCTTCCAAAGATCCTCCAATCACCACAAGCGGCCTCCAAGGCTCAAGGTCAGTGAAAACAAATTCCAGTGAGAATATGGCTTCAGCAACGCTTCGCACCCGGTCTTGCTATATCTTTATATATCTGTGTGTGCGGGGGCAAGATTCAGCCCACGGGGATAGGTTTCGGTCCCCTCTTTGAGCCCTCACCTCAGATGCCGCAGCAAATGACAATCCCAGGGCTCTGCTACCATGCAACTCTTCTTGAGCGCAAGACGCCTGTGGAAAGATCATATACTGCACTTGATCCTGGCCCTTAAGGCTGTTGAAGTGAAAACTGCACGACAGCAGAAATCTGAGTGGAACCTATGCACATCACACTGATATGAACAGATACTACGCAAGATCTACTGCACTGCATGACATGAAAAGGTTTAGCACATGTGCTTCCATCTGCTCCTCCTCAGTCGCGGCACTCTTGCGTCGCTGACAGACTGCCGGTGGTGGTTCGATTCCCCGCTGGTCCGCGAGTAAGCCTCAAGACCGTAGACCCGCCGAAAGGCAACGGGCTCGGACAAAAAAAAATCCATCTCCTCCTCCTCAAAGTTTGCTGCCTGTGCATCCATGGAGGTTTCTATGCTTTCACATCTCACATCTGTTGCATTCAAACAATTTCCCAAGTTTCCTGCATACTGTACAAGAAACGAATTGGGACGCACAGAGAGAAAAAGCATGTGTTAACACTTACGCTCATGCTAGAGCGTCGCAAATCTGCTTGCAAAACATCTGCGGGCAGCAGCAAAATTTTCCGATGGCTGGCTCCACTTTTGGGTCCAAATCTGGACCCCAAAACGGGGCCCAAGCACAGACCTAAAAGAAGGAATGAAAATGTGACCCAATTGGATCCCATTTTGGGGTCCATATTTGGATCCAAAAATAGGGTCAGCCATCGGAGAATTTCGTTGCTGCCCGCAAATGTTTTGCAAGCAGATTTGCGACCCAGCAGCTTGAACATGAATGTCAACACATACCTTTTCTCTTTGTGCGTCCCAAGGCCGCTTGCTACTGTCGAGGTCTCTCTATCGC
>Ga0126342_10015421_pt1 | contig 13398 bp, 16 predicted proteins | sample Cyp1metagenome_FD_92528 | JGI IMG/M metagenome (GOLD analysis project Ga0126342, IMG submission 92528) | Coral microbial communities from Lord Howe Island, Old Settlement Bay, Australia - Cyphastrea 1 metagenome | ecosystem: Host-associated > Invertebrates > Cnidaria > Coral ...
GTTGTTGTTGGTTGTTGTTTGTTGTTTGTTGTTTGTTGTTTGTTGTTTGTTGGTTGTTGGTTGTTGGTTGTTGGTTGTTGGTTGTTGGTTGTTGTTGGTTGTTGTTGGCTGTTGTTGGTTGTTGTTGGTTGTTGTTGGTTGTTGTTGGTTGTTGTTGGTTGTTGTTTGTTGTTTGTTGTTTGTTGTTTGTTGGTTGTTGGTTGTTGTTGATGTTGTTGTTGTTGTTGGTTGTTGTTGGTTGTTGTTGGTTGTTGTTGGTTGTTGTTGGTTGTTGTTGGTTGTTGTTGGTTGTTGTTGGTTGTTGTTGTTGGTTGTTGTTGTTGTTGTTGGTTGTTGTTGTTGTTGTTACTGCTAAACTATGGCAGAATGGTAAAGCGATTTTGTTTTCATAGATGGGGGCGGGGGATCTGGTTTCAGAAGCCCTTGGTTTGGATCCTTCGGTTCCTTTCCAGGCCAGGTGACTATGAGTCAAAACCAGGCGCCATGTTCCAGTCTCAGGGGTCCATTGGTAGTTTGTGGTCCGGTTGCGGCAGGACTGGACATGACTGGACATGACTTCACGACCATTTCAGTTTTCTTTTTCAGAACAAGTGCCAGTGTGGATCAATTGTAGTATATTTAATAAATATATATAGTGTGTTTAGTTATCTACAACTTGGCGAACATATTAAGAACGGATGCGTAGGAAACTCATATGCTGATTATGTTGTTCAGAGGCTGGTCCAACATGCTCCAACATGGTTTTCGGACTTGATGATTCCACAGCTCGACAGCTATTGATAGACACAGAATACTGTACAAGAATGAGAACTATGTATATCCAAATCTATATGCAATACATTGTATTACATTGTATAATATTGTATAACTATGTGAACTGTTGACACTATACTATTGCAAACTCTGTGTAGGCTGTGTGGGCTGTCCCAAAGTGACCGGATCCCTACATGAGGTATTTGCATGTATTTGCTGGATCTTGCTGGCATGGGCTGGACTGGCAACAGTTTGGACAGTTTCGCCGCTATGCTATGTTTGGCTCAGTCCTGGAGAAGGCACATGGAAGCACTATGAAGCACTCCATGACTCGATGATTACGCAACTTTGGGACAGCTGGTTGTGAAGCCCAAAGCTTTGCGCTCGAAAGTCTTAGTTTGGTGTTCCATTGCTCAGCGACAGCCAGCCTATTCGTAATGTGTTACTGTAAGTACCTGAAAAACCGTGGGTCATGCATCCCCCAAGCATGGTCGCATGGTCGGAAACCATCTTTCATGGAAAGTAAGCACAAACCAGCTCGAGAGCCATTACATGCCATCACAAATTCAATCGAAGTGCTCGAACAGTCAAAGTCATGCAACGTCTCCTCTTTTGTTCGGATTCGGACGGCACCAGAAACATCAACAAGCAAAAAGCCTCAAGGAATACATGAATACCTTCTTTGCACCGTTTCATTCAGATAGTATCATTTGCCATGGATGACCCAAATCCATGGGATGCTTTAGATGATGAAGCAGACTCCGTAGAGGAGGCAGTATGTCTTTTGTGCTGCAATTCGCAGGGGTTGCATATCAAAAATATGTTAGAATTTGCATGATTTGCACGAATGATATAATTTTGACAATCAACACATATCATTGGGTATGTCATTAGGTACTGGCAATTTATGTAATTTACATTAATTTACTGGTATGCAGTTCCGATATTTGATGCTCGGACTGACATTGATTTCGTGGGGCTTCCCCGCACCTCTTGACAGCGCATAGGAGGAGATCGTAGTGGAGCCGCTGAATGGAGATCAGGATGATCCCGAACACGATGCAGATGAGGGAGATGGACTGCAATTTGAGGAGGATGAGGACTGGAAACTCGAAGAGGAGTATCAAGATGAGCTGCAGGACTGTTTGCAGCAGACTTCAGTGTATCAGTTGAATTTCTTTCAATGCTCTTTGGATGTTGGAGCACGTTGTGACAGTTGTGACTGGTTCATGAATGCTTATGGCTTATGGTTTCTTTGTGTTCCTCAGTTTGCGCAGCTCTACCAGGAAGAGTTCGAAGAGTTACAACACCTTGCGCAAGAGAAGGAGCCTGGAAGCAACGGGCGCATTTCCGTAACATTCGAGTTCTCAATTTACTGTTTGATACTTGATGATACTTGATGATACTTGCGCAGCTGGGGAACTTGATGCCAAATGATTCAAGTTCAGTTTGCTGTGATTTTCTGTGCAACTTCGCTGTTGCAGACGGACTCTCTAGCGACTCTAGCATATGTTTAATTAAGCAACATTACTAACCGAGCCGTGTTTGCTGGAGAGATAGAGGCAGAATGATGCAGACAGTTGGCCTGTGTTTTGGCTTGAAATATTAGTGTTATGGAATATTATGATTATTATGGAATGCTTTCTTTCTGCATCTTGCAGGAGAAAGAAGGGGAGTCAGAGGAGGAGGTAGTACCAGGTCGAGAAGGAGACCTGAAATTAACAGATGTGGCGGAGGATATGCGTGAGGCTGTTCAAGGCACAGCTCAAGGAAATGCCTGAAATGCAGAGGCCTTGTTCAATAAAATTGAACGGCAGCCTTTGTATTATATATACATATTATATACTATATATTACAGATTTTGTGAAGCGTCCAGTGTCAACGTCATAGTTCAAGTCTAGAAATGGACAGAATGAGAATGACATCATCATAAAAGACCGGCGTTTACTGCTGGAAGCAGGCAGCTTGAGTTTGAAGCGCATCCTCAACGAGAAGTATGGGAGTGTCATGGAAGCAAGATGTGCATTAACTGCATGCACTTATACGAGCTTTTGGATCCATTAAGATGTCAAAGATTTGCCTTCAAGTTTAGAGTATGAACCGACATGCATCGTGCAATTATTTGTCGTGATACTATACCCAGTCCTCCTGCGACCTTGAGGACTGGATCATGCGCGTGTGCTGACACAAGACTCACTACACTGATGTAATATGATGTAATTTCCCTAACGTAATCATAAACTGCATCAGACGCGGCAGTGAGAGCGTTTGTGCTTGCACGCGCATGTGCAGAGAGGCGAAGGAATGGAGATGAATGGAGGGAGTAACGGGGTACGATAAATATACAATGAACAAATATGAAAAGAAATGAAGATATGAAAAATGAATGAAAAATGATTTGCTTTCCTTTCTTTTCCTCAGCTTTCGTTTTCATTGAATGGCTGGTTTGCGAATCGTCCAAGGCCTTGATGAGTCTGCCAAACGCAGGCGCTTGGAGGCCACTCTCGTTTGCATTTGTGTTGCTTAAAGGATCTTAAAGAGTCTTAAAGGCGTACTGAGAAATGCCAAAAAGCTGTTGGATGTGTTGTTGTGGTGGTGGCGGTGGCGGTGGTGGTGTTTGAAATATCACAAAATCTTCTGAATGGACAAAATACATTCAGAAGCATTGGTCGTGTGAAGCTACTGTCTCTCTTGCTGAAACCATGAGCGCGGTTCCAGGGCCACAGGATGACTTCATGTTGCGGGTTTGCAATCAAGTTCACTTGAAGTTTAGTGGTTGGCCCCACTTTCTCTTTCTGCTGGAGCCACCTGTTAGAAATACATGGGTAGTCAGACACAATTTGTTCAATCAAAAGCCCTCGAGAAGCCTACGGGCCTACTGTAACTGTAGCTTTCTGCTGCAATACGGCCTAATGATTGCCTAATGTGACTACCAATGTATGTAGCCTTGGGACGCACGTACACACATACACAAATTAAACATCGTTTGGCATGAACGTCTTGCAGTTTCTCTTGGAAGCAGGATAGCTTTGTGATTGAATGAAACCGTGAGATACGTTTCATTTATGGCCTCTCCGGACCTGCTGAAATTGAGAGAGAAAGTCGCTGTTCGTATTAATAATGATGATAATGATTGATAATGATAGATGATAATGTCTAATAGTATATAATAATAATAATAATAATCATCATCACCATCATCATCATCATCTTCTTGATCATGATCATGATCATGATCAAGATCATCATCATCATCAACATCATCATCGTCATCATTATCATGATCAAAATCGTCATCATCGTCATCGTCATCGTCATCATCATCATCATCATCATCACCATCATCATCATCATCATCACCATCACCATCATCGTCATCATCATCATCATCATCATCATCTTCTTGATCATGATCATGATCATGATCATGATCAAGATCATCATCATCAACATCATCATCGTCATCATTATCATGATCAAAATCGTCATCATTGTCATCGTCATCATCGTCGTCATCATCATCATCATCATCACCATCATCATCATCATCATTATCAAGATCATCATCATCATCATCATCATCATCATCATCAAGATCATTTTCCTTGTCCTCGTCCTTGTCCTCATCCTCCGTCTAGCCCTTTTCCCTGTCCTCGTCCTCGTCCTCTTCGTCGTTGTGATCATTATCTCCGTCATCATGGGCATCACGGGCATCTTGAGTATCATAGTCATGCTGAGTCATGCTGATATTTATTGTTGTTTATCTTTGTGTATCGTCGTCCCACCATTTATATCCATTTGTTAGTTAGCTTTGCCAGAAGCAGATGTCAAGCATGCAGTTTCTTTTCCATGGCCTGGATGAGAATGAAAACAAAATAAACTCACAGACACACACGCATCACTATGCTTTTGAGACGTGACTTCCCAGTCACTCCTCGGTGAGGTTTTCATACAAATACAGTGGGGCTTCGTTTACCTCTATCGCCTGAAAGATTCTAAAAACATCTAAAAACTACATAAGTACTAGCTATTCTGATGCGCACGAAGAATTTCTTCATTTGTTTTTGTGGGTGTGAACTGGTTGTATTGTACAAAATGCCCGTTGACCATATAATTCAACCAATTCATTTATAGGATCGATTTCACTCCCAAAGGATCCAAAAGAAAATAAACAAGATGCCGTTGACATCCTTTGTCACTACAAGGGTCTCACCAAAACCCTACAAAAAGAAACAAAACGAAACAAAAAGAAAGGTGCATTGACTTCACTGTTTGTTTCTGTAAATTTTAAAGCGGAATCAGGTTACCGAATATCTCAAGATGATAATATAAGCAGGACACACCTTTCTTCAACTAGACAGGCTGAATCTGAGCTGGATCCAGAGCGTCGTGAACTTCTGGACCGCTGGAAACTCACAGAGGATCCGGCTGTCAGGTACCCTGTCAAGACAGCAAGCATTTGGCGAGAGGAATGGGTGTGGAAGGTCTTCTGCAGCTGTTGCATTTGAACGCATCGACAAATCTTTATACTACTTTACAAAGCTAGATCCCTCAACGACCCAGAGGTATGAAAGATGCAGAGGTATGAAAGATGTCTTCAAAATTCAGTAGGTTATTCCATGTTATTCCGTGTTCTCCTCATCAGCATTTGTATCCTCGCTGAACCTGGTCTTATCCAAGACACGAGGATGGATCAGGGAAATTGACTTGGCGAGATATGAGAGAGGTATGTATGATCATGTCGTCTCAAATTGTCCTCCACATCATTCGCGTTCGGACAGAAGGGTTGGTGACAGTTGCAAAAGCCAGGGCTAGAAGTGCTCACCCAGCACTGAATGCAACAATTGCCTATGATTTGCCAGACCAAGTCCCTATATTGTTAAATATCTTTTAATCATAGCATGTTATAGCATACTATGGTATGATCTGCTGTTCTCTGACCTCTGACGGAGATTGCCTTTGTTTTGCCCTTATATCTACTTATATAGTTGACAAGTCAGGGTCAGGGCTAAGCAATTATTACAATGGGAAGATAGAGGAAGGTGGTTCCCCAGCCCGAGTCATCCCGAGTCCATAAAAATCCTGAACCAATTCTTTGCAGATTCCTGGTGTCCCTTCCCGATTCACCATGTTTGATGAGACTGTTCTTCAAAGTGTTTTGTGTACCCCAATTGGAGTCCTGAGGTATGTCATCGAGACCGCCGATTTAGATGATGTGCTGGAAGTGGGGCAGACAGATTGGACTCCGAACCTGAAGGTTCACCGGTTCACCCATCTTTGCACAATGTTTCCGCAGCATGCATCAACTTCCCTACCCCATGGACAGCAACATGGAAGGACATATTACTACTGACTCACACTGATAAATTTCATCATATTCAGTTGTCTATGCAGATATTGATATCATGTACAAACATGAAAGAAAGGAGTCAGAACTTTTCAGCCTTGTCGTTTGTCTACTGGCTGCTAGTTTCCCTTTATATAGAAGTCCCCGTCGAGTTGGTGCAACCTTTGATGCAATGGATCAAATGTATTTCCACACGCTCCAAGCTCAAGTTGTTTTACTTTTTTGCCAACTCTGCTTGTTCTTTCAGTGGAATGGTTCCCCTTTGGGCCGAGATCATTGTAATTACTCTCTTTCTCGCTTTGCTTGCCATTATTGTCATTGACTCTAGCTAGCTCTTCCATTCTCTTTGGATCTTTCCAGATTTCGTCAGCCAATTTCCAACAATTTTTGGCTTCTTCAATGTCCTTCTCTCGCCGATTTCTTGAGTCATGAGTCCTTTCTTTTTGCGGCCAGGGGATTGTCATGCGAAATGGCAGAGATCCGAAGTCAGCTGCAGAGCAGGTGCATGAAAAGCTGCTTGCAGCAAGGGAGCAAAGATTGATCTCTAGAGACAAGGTCACTGTCATTGCAGCATGGAGAGCAAGGCGGGCCTGGATCCGACACCAGAGATACTGAGAGCATCTGAGAGCGAGGAGCGGGAGAACAAAATTACTGTAATTCTCGCATACTTTGGCAACGCCCTGCTACCCAATGCTGCAGTATCAAGATCAGTCTTGGCAAGTCGTCTTTCTATGTGTTTTTTCTTGGCTAAAAATTGTTGGCAGAGGACATCTTTAACAATTAATTTAACAACATGTTGTTCTTTTTATTTATTTTTTATGGATGTGTTTTTGCAATGTTCTTTTTTGACGGTGGTGTGGAATGTGCAATGTTGGCAATGCCATGCAGCTGTGTGGTGACCGTTTCACGGCTCCAGGTGGAAGCTCAAAGAGGAGGACGTTGACTCTTTGACACGTGCGAGCCACAAAGACCTTAGAGCCCTGGCAAGATCTGACAAGACTGTGGCAAGATGCAGACAGATGCTGTTGCTAAAGCCATCTTTAAAGCCGAAGCATTGCTCAAGCTTTGAACTGTGTTGTTGCCCGAACAAGCTCCGTGAGCATGCCATGCTGCGAAAAACCCGGGAACATAATATACATATATATATATATATAATATTATATTCAATTACTCGTATTAGCTACTAACAAGTTACTGCCCTTTCAAGCTTTCATCCTCATGTTGTAGAATGTTGCAGAATGTTGTTGCATGAAATGTGTGGCATGTGGCGGCCCTTCGCAGCCAAGGATATGTGTTGCGTCAGTATGATGGCAGCCGTGGTGTGCCTGAGCTTCTCGAGGAAGCGAGCGGTCAAATAGCCGAGGATAGCGAGAAGACTGAGGCCGTCTGAAACGGAATGAAACATCGCTTCAGAACGATCTTTTATGTTGTTTCACTGGAAACTTTGAATTTGAGGTGGTATGAACTATTTATACAAACGACTTTGAATGTGGAAATAAATCACTCTAAATCTAGTGTACTCAGCAGACACTACACAGAGTCGTTTGCTTATTAGTCATTATTGTGTTTTACATCTCTTGTCATCTCTTTCGTCCTTCCTCCCCATAGCACCGCGTCGGCTCAGGATGCCTTGCCAGAAAGTAACGGCCTCTTTACCGTGGGCAGGCCATTTGATCATATTTGACATTAGTTTTCAGACATCGGCCATTGAATGGCCATTGCTAACGGTTGCGTTTGCAAGTGGGGCTCAAAGGCATGCACGATCATGAACGTAAAGATAGTCACAAGCAGGTTGGTACGCACAAAGAAGACCCACGCTGTATGTTGAATACTGTATGAATGCAAATGATTGATACATATCCTCGTGCTTTGATGTTTGCAACATCCTTCAGCCATCCGTATATTTTTCTTCCTTTTCGGAGGTTTAACCGCCTCGAGCTCATTGACTCTGTCGCAGATGCGCTGGTGGTAGGTTTGGGGCTCAGCATCCAAGAATTCATGGCACGGGTATTTGTGCACACATGTGCACACCCAGCACTTGAACGATGTGAATGAACAGGTTTCCTAAATCAGTAGTTTTGGTATTTCGATCTGCAGGTGATGCAAACCTCACATTTTCTGCTCTGCTGGCCGATCACCGGGAAGGCGGCTGGTGGCTTCAGAAGTTCTCTGCAGGTTTGCTAATTAATGCTTTAATTTGCTTTCCTTTTTCAAGCTTATTTTCAGGCCTTGGACATGTCGGTCGGCTAGTTGCAACAACATTCGAGACCCTTGACATTCTGAGAGAGTGGCTTGGATGCCAGTGGCATGGGCATGTTTTGATGATTTGATTTGATGCATCTCAATGAATGTGGGTTTTCAATGTGTACTTGAACTTGTACCACTTGATCCCGTTCTTCTTTTGGTTGGATGTTGTGGGCATTGATTGCCGAGGCGCTACAGTGAAATTGACCAAACCATCAAGTTGCTAGAGGACAAAATGTGATGAACTCAGTGTTATTATTCTACCAACCTTGCTGAAGCCTCCTGCTGCTTCTCATCTTGTGCTGGATGTTCTCCCGTGGGATCGAGATCAAATGAGACGGACGGCCACCTTGGTCGGCCTTGGTTCAACATCTGATGGATATGTTTGGGCCCAGGTCCGAAGTGCTTCACAACGTGGATGGTACCAGGTTGGTGCAAAGTAGTGAGGATACCACATATCCATTACATATCCCATACCCCCCAGTCCCAGATGTCTCAGCTCATGTCTCAGCGCATGCCTCAGCAGCTCATCCTTGGTTTGGGAAATTCTTCATGGGATGTTCATGGGATTTCATGGGGTGGTCTGCATGTTGCCAGATTCTGAAGCCTACATCGGGATGACATGCTGAAAGTGTTTTCAATATTTTTTAAGTGTTTTCTTGAGCTGGCAAAAGTTTGGCTTTTGGCCAGGCTTGCAGTTGACCCACGCTTCAAGGGCATGGAGAACAAGTTTGGTGCTGTATACTACAACTTTCCTCACGCAGGTCTAGCCATCGCATTTTTTTGTGTCTTTTTTGTTGGATTCCTTGAGGCTTAAGGATCTAAAATCTAAAAAGATAATGAAAGAAATTCATTCATGCGGCGCCATGCGGTCCTGAATTCCAGTGAAAGAGGATGTGAATTTGTGTGAAATAGATTGAACAAATTACTGTAAATAGAGCATGATACTGTATAGAACATGATATGCGGTGTTGAGCCAAGCTCGCAGGAGTTGTTCAAGGCTTTTTTGACGGGCACCCATTCGTGCGTTGGGTGCTCAGATGTCTTTGGTGGCAACCAGTCATGCCAATCATTTCATAGCATTTGTGCCCGCTTTGCTGGGATGAACTGTCACATGAAAACTCAAATATGCGCAACATGTGCAGCCGTTTGGCAGGTTGGCGGCATGAAAACCTGATGCAGCTTCGCTGCATTCGTGGCAGGGGTTCTGCTTCAGCTTTCGGTGCATGATGCTGGGAGTCGCTAACCACGACCGAATTGTGTGCACTCGCAGAATTTCGTCTGATTTCGTAGACATTTGCAGCAAAGGAGACTTGAGGCGGAACAACCGAACAAGGCGTGATGCGTTTCATGTTTCGAGATGCGAGAAATCCCAGGCATTTATTCTTCAGAGCTTTGCGCGGCTTCGTGAAGAAGGGTGGCATCGTCAAGGTTGGGCCTGCATGTCTTGCACGTATTCACTGGGTGCACCTTCATCAGTTGCAGCAACCGAAAGCGTTGGTGAAGAGATATACGGTACAATTACATTATAATACATATATATATATAAACAGTATATAATTAATTACAATATATTACAATACATGTTTCCACATACATTCACCACTTCTATAATCTTTTATGCGTATCATCAGTTTTTATGAATAATGTTGTTTTATGTAACATATAATAAATATATTATAAATGCTACATCATTGTACTAATTATATTGCTTGTGCATTTCTCTCCTGTACTGTACACGCTTTGTAATTCCAAGGCAGGAAGTGTTCCAAGGATGCCTATATAAGGTCTAGAGATGTCTAGAGTCCAGAGATGTCCAGAGTGAAATTTGTGTTGGTCCGGTCCTCCGTTTAAATTCCCCCTTTTTGACCTGGAGGTGGCATCTAATGCATGTGCCACTGGGGTCCGCTTCTCTGACATTGTCATCGGAGCGTGCCTCGTTTTCTCGATGGCTGAGAGAAGCTCCGCCAGTTATGCACTTGTTTAGCATGCTCGTTTTTCTTTTAGCTGACCGAACAGTGCAGCATTTGAACTCTGGCAATAAAGGCAGAAGAGCGAGTTTGTTCACATAGAGACCTTCCCGTTCCTGGAATGGCAGCCACTAGTTCGCAAGCTCTACATCGTACATCATAAGATAATTGGGCCCTTCCTGTTCAGAGTTGCCTGAAAATCTGGAAAAGAAGCCTGAAACTGGCTAAATCACCCAAAAGACCCCAAATGCATTTTTTGACAAATCGAGTTGCGCTTGCGGGATATTTCTCAATGATTGTCCAATGCTTGTAGTTGTAGCTGTAGCATTTCGAAACCGTTCAAAGACGTTCAACGCGCATTTCATTTGTTCCAACAGCAATCCAATAGCTACAATATGCTACAATGTTGTAATTTGTTGTAATCACATCTGCCAGCAGTAATTGTTTTGGCTGTGGCAATTCGACGCCCTGTTTACTGTGATTTACTGCGCCTGCCAAGGCTCAGAAATTACGGACGATCATATGGTGATCGCCGCGACAGAAAGAGGCTGAGCGCTGCAAGTTGATATTTGCCTACATTTTGATACATTTTGTATCAATTTGCATATGTTTTTCATCAAAGTTTGTTCTCATCAATTTGCATTCTGTTCTCATTAATTTGCATTTTTTCTCATTTGTATCTATATTTATTTGCTGTTGTCCCATTTACTGCTACCCCATAATATGTGCACATGATTGCCATTGCCTGAAACATCCAAAATGTCACGCATGTTTTGTGCCTGGAGGCGGCCTGAGGATGGTGAGATATATCGGTCTCAGAAAGCGCACAGTGATATGGTGTATTGTTCGTTGGTTGCATTGGAATGACGATGCACATCGATGCACATTGAGTCATGGCATGTCATGGCTACTTTTTAAAGCATGTTCAAGCGCGCAGCATAGCAGAATCGAGCTGAATTTGAGGTTTTCGGTACGAGACCCTTGGCCAATGGATTCGAAGGGCTTTCTAGGGCCACAACCGGTTTCATGCGTATAGAGGATTTTTTCGAAGACTTCTGCATGGTACTTGAGCTTGTGCAGTTCGCCAAAAAAGGACAATGATTTTTGAATGCGTTCTGCATGCCAAGGGAAACCTGACAGATGCGAGATTTGTATAATTGTGTATTTATTTCATTTTATTTCGTCTATTTCGGCATGTTCGGGCCTTTTTATGCGCCTTTTATGGAATTTGTCCAAGGCCCTCGGGTGACGTAGTGTCGAAAGCGACTATCCGCTACCCACCTTCCAAAGATCAGCTGATCGGAGCTCAAGAAGGTCGTTTGCAGCGAATGTCAAGAGCCTTGGCACACAAAAAGGTCGCTTACATTATGAAAAAATATGAAATTATATATATACATCATTATAATGTATTAATGATTATTATATGATATTATATGAATATATTATGTTATATATATATACGTATATATAATATAACATAATAGACAATATGATAATATATGTGTATATACATGCATCCACGCATGCGTACATACATACATATACATATTATATATATATATATACATGCATTTTATATCTTGTTGCTATTGATTCTGAAATATCAGAAATGCATTGAAGTACCAGAAATGTCAGACAGTGCCATGGGTACAGGTGGGAAGGGGAATCCAGAATACCGGATTGTCTACAACACATAAATTTATGACTTGGCAATCTCTATATAACTATATAATAATGCACTCATGCAATGCCTTGCAACGCAGCGATTCGTAGTACAAGTCCACTGAGAGCCTGCCGGTCCGGGCAAGGCCATGATCGCGAGCGACGCGTGCAGGCTGAGTTTCTGCTTCTGAAAGATATTTGCTGTGTTTTTTTTTCCGAAAAAAATCAATATATTTAAAGTTGATCTATTCTTGAAATTGCTTCAATGGCGTCCCACCTCAACATGAACGCAGGAAATCTATGAGATCTTCCTCACCTATGTTCAGGGAGTCCACGTTGGATGAGAAACTGTGTTTCTGCTGACCAACGCGCTTCATTGGTTTGCAGATGCTTGCAAGCCTTTCCCTTTGGAGAGTTTTGCTGAACCAAAAGTTGTCTAGCAGAGGCCCCTAGGTTCAAAACCTGGGAGTTGCTGTATGCTGCGCAGATATCCTTTCTGCAAGCTGCTTGCATCAGATTCTGAGTCGGAAGCGGGCCGGAGCTTTATTATGTCGATCAAAAAAACCTTAGTGTTCGCCAGACCTTTTTGGACAGAGTGACGCAAACGTGCACGGATGGATCAAGTAAGAAGCTGTCAGGGATGCATCAAGTCGTGCTGAGTTCGGCATAGTGCAGCCATGCCGCCAGTCATCATGATTCATGTCCCATCAGCCTTCAATAATTCCAATAGCCTTGACATATATTGACATATTGCATGCATCAGAGTTTCATCATTTTTCTGTTTTCGTTTGCAGATGTTTGAAGATTGGACCGCATATAGGAACCGTAGAACCCCATCAGACTCCATCAGCTTTCCGCTCGATTGTTGCATCGTTTCTTCTGAGGCGAGGTCGGCAGTACCGTGGCGCAGGCGATGCGTTCCCACTATATAGAATATATAGAATACTAATGAATATTATAGAATATTAATTATATGGAATACTGTAACAGTTTTACTAAATAACATATTGCATTTCTCAAAATGTTGATTGAACAAGAGCAGTCACGAATACTTCGACATTATGATACGTGGAACGGCTGATCGATTCACAAATTTCACGTTAAGTCTTGAAATAGTGTCACTTCTGGTGGACAGACCAAGGGCGACCACAGAGCAACGGCTTGGAAGCACAAGGCGAAACACCTGAAACACCGAACAGTGCTGACAGCAAACATCACTTGACTTTGTTCATCGGATTTCATTGGTGAGGCGAGATTAGAGGTAAAACACATCCTATATAGCTTATATTTAATACTAATTGCACTGAGAATTTTTGTCTGGATGACACGCACAAATCATAAAGTGTCACATTCATTTACCTTGGGCATCGACGTAGCCCTTTTGTGCTTCAAAGAAAAAGAGGCTCGCATGGAGCGTGCCTA
>Ga0126342_10015422_pt1 | contig 13398 bp, 14 predicted proteins | sample Cyp1metagenome_FD_92528 | JGI IMG/M metagenome (GOLD analysis project Ga0126342, IMG submission 92528) | Coral microbial communities from Lord Howe Island, Old Settlement Bay, Australia - Cyphastrea 1 metagenome | ecosystem: Host-associated > Invertebrates > Cnidaria > Coral ...
ATAATATGTATATATAATATGTATATATAATATGTATATATAATATGTATATATAATATGTATATATATAATATGTATATATATAATATGTATATATATAATATGTATTATATAATACATAAAATACAATATAATATAATAAAATATGATAGAATATAATATAGGATAATAGAATATAATATAATGTAATATAATATAAAATCATATATATATATAATATCCATAATCATATAGGATAACACCTACACACTCATCAGCCAACTGTGTTCTTCTCTTAAGCTGCTCATGTCTTAGGCATCTGCTATCAACTGGAGCAACGGCTCCTCTACGATCACCTGCCTCATGAACCAACCTCCCCTGAGCTTTTTTGAATTCATCTTAATTAATGTGCCCTGACACTCCATGAAGGGTATAGTACTTTCACCCTATCCCTATCAACTCAATCATTGGTGATGTATCCAAATGAGTCTAAATACAGATTGCCCAACATGCCAAGCGAACTTGCATCATGTAACCCTCTCTTTACCCTTCCTAAAATATCGCAGAATGCTTCATTTAGGTTATGCCGCATTAACCATCATTCACCACATATCTCATGGCTGATCTTACTCAGTAGGTACTAACAGCACAAGCAAAAATGTTAGCTTATCTTAGGTTGATGTGCGCCCATGAACATGGCAAACAACATATTTAAACACCTATCCTTCCGCCATGAACCCACTCAGCCAGGGTGCAAAGGCTGGCAGCACCACCAGCCCACCGAAAGCGGACCAAAGGTATTTGGGTTTCGCCGGTGCTGGTCCCCCTGGGCAGCTGTGGACGGCGATTCCTCGCCCTGAATTCCCTGACTCGCGACTTGCTGTTAAGCACAGTTTTTCCAGGATGAAAGGCCCAAATTGAACATTTATATGGGTATGGATCAATACCTATTAATACCATTTTTAGGGGGATGAACATCCATTTACCAGCTATTTTGATGTTCACCAGGGGTACAAGGTTTTGACACACTGCTATATTGCTGACTGTGGATGGTGGACCGGACCCTGAGAGAAACTTGACTGCAGAACATCAATCCATGGATTGGTCCACAGATGAGTCAATATAAATTCCATGCCCCATTTAGGCCCCATTTATAGATGGTTTATAGATTGTTCTCATAGATGATTTCCCGGTGAAAAATGGCGGTTTGACCCATATGTCCCCATGAAAACATGTGTTTCGATGCATATTTTCCAGATTTTTCCAGTGAACAGCAGGGGTTCAATCCATGTTTTCCCATGAAACAATACGGTCTCACCCAAATCTATCACTATTTTCTTATAAACAAATGGCGACCCCTCTGACTGGCCATGGCAAACTCACGACATTCAAACATGCATCGCCACTGGCCATGGCAAACCCCCAGCAGTTGTAGCGGAGCTGGCGTTTAACTCTTGGAATCCAACCCATCATGACCCATGTAACCCATTCACGTCTAGAGTGTCTAGAGTGTCTAGAGTGTCTAGAGTGTCTAGAGTGTCTAGAGTGTCTAGAGTGTCTAGAGTGTCTAGAGTGTCTAGAGTATGTATCCCATTGAAACACATTGAAAATGTATGAAAATGTAGCTTACCTGGAGTTTACCCGGAGTTTACCCTATTTCAACTACAGCTACAATTGGTGGCCACAGTTTCCGGCCTTGAAGGATGGACAGAATCAGCAACCACAGACCACCAGCGACCATGTTCCCCACAGAGACATAGGCTGCGTGTGCCAACTTCGGGGCTGGCGTATCGTTCAGCACGATACCCTAGGCGTTAGTCGAATCGACATAACCAACAGGTGGATGCCTCCAACCTGAGACAATCTTCCTGTCAGTGTATAACTTATATAAATACATAGATATCTGGATAAATTATAGTATTTCACAAACCTGAAATAAGGTCATTTTGGGCCCAAGTGCTCGTCAATACATGACCAATCTGAGATGCTCTGCCACCAAATCAGTCCTTAAGCTGCATCACAAATATCAACATAATTACATTGTTTTCAATAGTGAGAACTAAAGCAAATCCCAAAAAGATGCAAAGCAAGACAAATTCTACAAAACTAGTGGTGGATATCGGCAGATTACCTTTGACACCTGTTTTGGGAGTTGCTATACCATTCACCCTGAGCTTCCGACGGCACCAACCTGAAGCGTCACCGATGAACCCGCCAGCAAGGCCAGTAAGCATGCCAACCAGAAGGGCATCAACGGGGCATTGCCACTTGGCGGCCAAGCATGGCCAAGCTCATTGGGATTGATCGGACTCTGTTTGGGGGAGGAAACTGTGGCATGCTAAAATCAGCTAAAATCTATCTTAATCTATGCCATTTATGCGTTAAAAGATGTTCTGTTTTGACGGCTCAAAGGACACCTGGTTGCCAGTTCTGCAAGATCTGTGGTTGTAGTATCTCTGGCAGCCACATGACAAGATAAATTATTGAATTCTCATGAATTCTCAATCATCTAAATAGGAAAAAATGGCCCGTCGACTGAGGCTTAGGATTTTACCAATGTTTCTTCTGCATCTTTCTGCATTCATTATATAACATCAAAGCAAGTCTTTTATTCAGCTGAGCCAAATAAAGCAATTAGATCAGGAGTTTGATACATGCAATTAGGCGGTGAAGAGCGCAAGAAACTCTCAAAGTTCAAAAAGAGCGAATCTTCGTCCAAGGGTTTATCATCGTATATCATCTTTTCCCAATTCGGATTCGCATAGATTACCAGTCTGGGACAAACCCAAATTTGTGGGTTTTACATGTCCTAGTATATTCCCATTGTATCACCACTGTTTATTTATAATATTCTATAATTGCCCCCAGTTTTGTTGGTCATATAAATATATAAATCAGCACTTTCAGATCTCCTGAATCCATGCTGGATCCAGTTCCAACTGCAAACCTAGGATTTTAATCGTTACTTTTTTCTATTTTTGTTTTAGAATATAATCCCAACCCAACAAACATATAAACATAAAACTGGTTGGTGGTTTTAACCTTTCTGAAAAATATTAGTCAATGGGAAGGATTATCCCATATATTATGGAAGAATAAAACATGTTCCAAACCACCAACCAGTATAAGATCTTCCCAGTTCCATGTTTTCCCCCATACCAATCCAACAACAACGTCTTGGACATCTGAGTTGGCCACAGGGGGCGGCGGAGCCGTCAGCAAGCATGGCAACTCACCCTGCACGGACCTGGTGTCAGGACTTTCTCATCATTTCAATTGGGAAAATGATGACGAAACACTCTGGAAGGTACCTCTTTCAGACCAAAAGCTATCAACAATCATTGCTTATTTATTAGTTTATTTGCCGATGAATTGGAATTTCAATACAAGTTGGCTTGAGGATGTTTCTGGGATCCCGCATTGTTAGGAACACGCAATTGGATACAACTCTTGAGAAACACCTGTATCAGTACCTGTAGCAATGCTGGTTGATGGCTTCAACCCCTGAAAAATATACTGTACGTTCGTTATTGGGGATCATCATCCCACATATGCTCGTGTATAGAATATGGTTGTTTAATGTTGTTTAAAAAGAACAACACCAATCAAGCCACCAACCTCAATATTGTCTATTGTATTGCATTCTATTGCATTCTATTGCCATTTTTTACAAATGGTCAAACCATGTCAAACCACAAACCAGACCATTTTGGAATTGAAAAAAACGGGGCCCATTAAATCATTACCCAGTTCGGGTAGTCGAACTCGCCCCATCTTCACCCGTCTCAACGAGGCCAGGCGTGCGGAAAGTCGGTTGGTGGCGGTGGTGTGGCAGCAAGTCTGAGTGTCACAGCAGTTGGTTGGCTCAATCATCTACTTAACAAGCACCCCAGGTGGTCCCCCAATTGGGTTGGTTTATTATGTTTATAATGGAAAACCCATATTGAAATGGATGATAACTGGGGGTGCCCCCCATGACTTGCTGGGCTCTCGAGCACTTTGTTGCTCTTCACACCAGGCCTGCACAAGCGAACGAGGGCCCTTCTTAGCAGCTCTGCAATCTCTTGCTCATCCTTCAATTCGATGTATAGACACTTATCTTCCTTGGATATAGTTACATATGAATCGATTGTATAATTATATTCATGACATCATTGAATTATTAAAAAAAATACATATATAATCATATATATATATATATATTATGTTATGTTAATATCATCTCATACAAGGTTTAGGCATGAAGCAACACCAGTCTTTGTTCCCAAAGGTGCTCGTTCCTAAGCCCCTCACAGAGTCGATGGTGGCGGAGGATCACACACGAACGTCGTGACCGTGGCCTGTCCTTCAGGATTTCCGTAGGATTTCCCATGGATTGTGACGTGACACCCTATATAGAAAAGTAGAAAATAACGGGTTGGTGGTTTTTAATGAATTTTTACCATCTTGAAAAATGATGGAGTTCGTCAATGGGAAGGATTATCAAGGATTATCCCATGTATGAAATGGAAAATAAAACATGTTTGAAACCACCAACCAGATAATCCCGTATAATCATCAATCAACAGGGGCTTTGAAAACTGCTCAGCTGAAAAAGAAGAGCTGAAACCATATTTTTTTTTTCCGCCACTCAGAAAACTTCCTGGATGAGACTTAAGTTTCATAAAGTGTTTGAAATGAGAGATGATCCATGATGAGGTTAACTGGGATCATCTTCCCATTCCGGGAAGGAACTATTCAACTGAAACATCCAACACCAACGACCTGGTTGGAATGCTGCAATCTCCGTGTAACCAGGTGGTCTGATGTCCAGCATTGTCCAGCAACTTAAGTTGGTCACCACAAATTACCTAAACAACAAGTCAATTCTTTAGGTAAGAACCAGTTCATGGTGGGGATCCGTTTGACATTCTCAACAAACAAACATGGCAGTGGAGAATTATATAATATTATTAATATTACCACGATTCAGTAGGTTTCAATAGTAAAATTGATATATCATGATATATCATGATATATCTGTGTCTGACAGGGTCTAGAATAGGGCATGGGCCGCGGGATGGTCAAAATATGTTAAAATCATCCACTGAGTGGCAGGATTCTTGTGGCATGGATGGTCCTGGATGGTATACAGTAATTGTTCTATCACTCCAAAGCGTTTGTGAGTGCATGATATACTATGATGTTAATATTCATGTTAATTCATAGATCATGTTCCCATTAAAACATATTAAAACCTCCATTTCGTGGGGGATTTCCCTGCCCCCAAAAAGTGTCATTTTCCACCCTCTCCTGTTGGAAGTCCCATGGGAGGTGGTGGAGACCTGGACAGTTCAGCATGGGGAGGTTCAAGCAGCAACAAGTGGATAGCTGGCTTCTTGACCAGAAGAACCATCCTGGTTGGTGGTTTCAACCCCTCTGAAAAATATGAAAGTCAATGGGAAGGATTATCCCATATATTATGGAAAATAAAAAATGTTCCAAACCACCAATCAGCATCATGTTTGACATGGGGATGTGTCAAACCCAATAGTACCCCTGGTGAACCCCAAGTCATAGCTGGGTTAAAATGGATGTGAATAACCCACTAAAAATGGTATTTTCATAGGTATTGATCCATACCCACATTGTTTGAAGAGAAACAAATGACACACAAGATTAAGCAACCAAGAAGGTGGAGATGCGACAACCATTTGCATGTGTTTACACGATAAACACTTTGCAACTGGCGGTAACATAGAACAATATCAATTCAAACCAGGAAAACACATCAACACACACACACAGAATTTCAAACAAAAAAAAAGTTACATCACCCATCAGTGATGCTAATCCTTGAGGGCATGGCATCTCATGTTCCACATCTGGCAAATTGCACTTAATTTTCACTGGGAGCGCAGGACAATTCGCATAATAACATGGGTTTGTGTGAAAAAAGTATACCCTTCTATTTTCCCAATGAAACTTACAATCTTGGGTGTATACACCATTTTCAGACACACCCGGCCCTCACATTTTCTAGCCCACTTATAACCTCTCAACCCCTCCATTTGGTCGCGGAAGGGTGCCTTTGCACCATCTTGCCACATGAGCGAACAAAAATCAGCACCACTAGTGCTGCATCAGCTGCTAGATATTCCCATGTTTCTTATTTTTGTATCCACAGAAAAGTGGAGACCTGCTGCTACCGCAAGGACGTAGAGACCTTTGAGCGCTGTGAAAGTGAAAGTGTGCTTGTATCCACATTTTCTGTTGGCACAGTTGACCTATTGGTTCAGAATTTGATCCAGAATGTCAGCACAGCACAAGTCGATCTTGCTCCGCTGGTAGAAGGATATCTCGACTTATGGAGGTTGTTTAGCATGGGTATACCATTTGGTTATTTAACATAGCCATGGAAAATCACCATTTTTAATAGGTAAACCCAGGTAAACCATCTATAAATGGGCCATCTATACTATATACCATGGCTATGTTAAATAACCAGAGGGTATAACAATTAAGGCCCCCAACTGCACCCCCCATCGTAAACAGGTTGTGAAGGAACGGCTGAGGAATGGCAAAAATGGGAATCTTGGGATCAACGAGGCTGTCGGCTGGCGGGATTTTTCCATCCAATCCCGTCAGTCAGTAGATCATCCATAGGATGTACCTCTCAATGCCTGATTAATTATGTATATATATATCCCATAGGATCCATGTATGGTATATATGCTAACATTGGGGGTATATTGATGGTAAATGTTACCATATATAGCATACATGGATCCTATGGGTATATATATACATACATACCATGACGTAATTATATATATATAACATTGTTACAATGCAACACAAATACAAATATATACAAACCTACAAACCCCACAAACTGTGTCATTGCATACATACACAAAACCACACATTATATATATATAACATAATGTTAGATGATACATGATGATACTATATGTATATATGTGATCTGATATCAGTAACAATATCTCTCTATTGATCTTAGAGGCTTGGAAGACACTGCTTGACCTGCGCCCCTTCGCCCCTTCGGCTTTTGGCCCTGCGGATTTTCGTTGTCGCGCAGGCCCTTGGAGAAAGCGCACGGCTCCTCAGGCAATTTCCTGGCAGAAATGGAATTCGCGTCTGTTTCCAAACGTTCCTCCTCTTTCTGGGGATATGAATAGACATACGTACAGTATACCGTACATATATCATATATATATATATATATTCATATATTCTAATAGGATTCCACCTAATTTATTAAAAACCATGCTTGATTAAACTTATTTACTTGTTTGTCGGCATATGATGATTTATGATGATTTATGCACATACATGTTGGGACAAAACATGTGGGCATCTCAGACAATAGACATACCCTTCAGATCCCTTCAGACCGATTTCTGGTCTTCTAGCAAAGACATCTGTTGCATCATTCGGGCTTGGCTGTAAATGACGTACCCCCGAATCCACGAAATTGCAGTGTGGGGGGGGACCAACTTTCATACACACCCAAGAATCATATTGCTGGATAATTCCAACATATTCTATCACATATCCCATCACACAATATCCTACTATCTCCCACAAAATGGACAATGCATGACAATGTGACAATGCCCCACCTGAATGTCGAAGTGTTTGCTCAAGGTCTCCCAAAAGACCTTGCCATTAGGTCCAGATCTGCCCCTGGCCATCAAATTTCTGCGACTTGGGGACGGGAAAACAATGTTGGCATTGGGCAATTCTTGGCATTGAACCATGTAAAACAATAAGAAAACATGTGAAACCGAATAATACTTCAGTACAATATATTTAAACAAAATCCCTAGGGTAAAGTAACATAGATGTGGAACATGAACCATTTATGGATGAATTACCTACTAAATCTATTAAAATGGTGATATTCCACATCTATGTTAATTTGCTCCAGGGTACTTCTTTCTTTTGGGGGGCCAACGGATTGAAACTACACCCTGACAGCCTGATCTCAGCTACATTTCTTTGCATCTGCACAGGTTGCGTCTGGAACAACCAAGCATGGGGAAGAGCCAGTCCATAAGTATGATGCCCTCTGGTAAACTAACATAACTATGGAAAATCACCATTTTGAATGGGAAAAACCACTATTTCTATGGCCATTTTCAATAGCTATGTTAAATTACCAGAGGGTACCATTGTTTGACACATTTTGGGGATAAAGATCCATTTGCCAGCATTTACCAACCGCTTTGGTGTCACACGGGAACCCCGCGGGGACCCCAGTGTTTTGATAAACAGCCACGTTTGACAACTGCCATTATGGCCCTGACCCTGGGATGGCAAAGTGCACTTCTTCGTACAACTGCCTGCAGCAAAGGACGGCGCGAACTCTGGGTGTGGCACCACTGGTTCCAATCATGTCCCGCATATCATATGCTGCACTGTTCTTTGCACATGTTTGGAGGTATTCACAATTAAAATTATCAACCGTACGTCCATCTCATCCAAGTTTTTATTTTTAGTAAATCTATACATCCAAGTTTCCAACAACTTCCAACTTCCAAACGTTTTTCCGAACCGTTCCACGAAGACATCTCTAACCGCCCATAACCGCCCTCCCCGAGGCTCACCCCATGTCGTGAATCACGGAGGCAAAGAGCTCGCTGATATCGCGAGGATCGCCCCCAAAAGCTCCGCCTTGGGAAGAGACGGTGGGATTAAGAGATAACACGATGTCACATGTCAGACGTGCCAAATCTATATACATCATCTATGTGTTATACAATAATATACGATGTTACGACTAGGATTTTTGCGAAAATTCCGAGACTGTTTTTTGGAATAACAGGGTCAAACAGGCACACAAAAAAAAGAACACGATATGACAGGATGGTTGCTTTTATAATACTATTATATAGTCATGTTCATTCATGTTCTAAACCCAGTCCATCTGTCCATATCATATATCTGATGTCTGTCGAGTCTGTCTCCGAAAAAAAAATCGACCCTTGGTATGCCGACAGCCCCAGGCCCCCAGGATCAAGGTATTCATGTCTTTCCTGGCGCTGGAAAATCCATCATGAATTTCAATGAATGATGGGTAGATCATTTGGAAATCCACCATGAATGATATAAGTAGCTCATTTCCTAAAAAAACAATCATGGATTTCCACGGCTTCGTTCATTGGAGGCATACTGGCTACAACTGAAGCGCTCGCTTTGGGGGTGTACCCCTCACTTCCATCGACCAGTTGGAAATTTGGGACATCTGTTCACCCAGGCTCTGCAGCAATTTCCGATGCTAAACTCACTGAGTTCTGGCATCACATGGACCTCAAATACCCAAGAAACAAAAAAAAAGTATACATACAGGCAGTGGCAGAGCCTGATTCAAATCCCTCGAAAAAAAATAGCTACAACAACTTTAGCTTCAAGGCCAACATTCACCACTGGATCCATGAAACATCATCCATCCTTCATATCCTTGCAAAACAACATCTGAAAATATGATTTTTCCCAGTCCTCTGGTTAATCATATTAGTGTTTCCCTATGTTTAAAATGGCCATAACATGGACTGAACAAGAATCCCCCCGGGGCCTTTGGAGCTTTGGAGCGATGAAAATGGCTTCCACCGTATTCCTCATCAACCGCAGGTCATAAACCTCCTTGGCGAAGTTGATGTTGGGCGCCTTGAGTGCCGATGGATTCTGTCTCCGATGGGGAAAACCATCGTTGTTGGTGGACATAACTGTACTGACAATAGTGTGTGATACTTTAATATGTAAAGCATTGTAAAGCAACTTATAACGTGATTTTTCACCATCCTGTGACACCTGTGGACATGGCCAGAACCATCATCATCGGTTTAACCAGTGCTCAGAGATGCTCAGAGTGCCACAGCCGCCGTCACCAGCGAAATCTTGACCTACATCCCCAACTGAAGCAGGGATGGGCCAGGCTCCTGTTGAAACTAGACCTATTAAACGAAGATTAAACATTGCTTAAACCAAAAGTGTTTAAACAAACCATGACATCAACCTGCCGAAAACACGGCTTCAAACATGTATTGGCATTGCACTCCCTATTTCCAATGCAAAATCCTTCCTGATGGCTGGCACAAGGTTAAACAGTTTGAACTTTGTGTTTAAGCATGTTTGAACATGTGAGCTTCCAGAATCCAATCACTGACGAACAACGCGCGCTCCTTGATGACTGGAACAATTCTAAAACTGTTTAGAAACAAAGGACCGAATCGACTCTATTGCTGCCAACCCTTTGATGACATTTGTTGCTCATGCTTAAATTGTCCATCGCCAACCTTGCTAAGACCCTGCCACGAGGGATGATCGTTTCTATTTCGATTCTATGACCATCAAAGGGATGGTTTGCTTGTCGTTGATCTACAGTGATGAACAAGTTTCGAGTTATATACGAGCAGCAGACTGAAGTCCTTCCTAACCCAAGTTTGATACTAGTAGTCAGAACTCTTTCAAATGCCAACGTGGCAAACCCAATTATAACTTCTCCAATGCTCAAATATTTGTTGGAAGACACTGATTCAGTGAATTCATGGATTGTTTTCCGCTCGCGGGCAAACATGGAAATTAGTATTATCTGTATGATGTATGCATGTATCCATATACATACATATATACATACATATATATATACATATTGTATGTACATGTATGTACATGTATGTACATGTATGTACATGTATGTACATGTATGTACATGTATGCATGTATGCATGTATGCATGTATGCATGTATGTATAGTGCATGTATGCATGTATGTATATGTATGCATGTATGTATGTATGTATGTATGTACATGGTCATAAGTCATAATCATCTTATATGATTCCTACCACAACTTTGAAACACACTAATATGGGGTTGTCTCAGGAATGAGCACTTAAAATCCCATGGTGTATCATCATTTTCCAGACAGAAAAAATACGATTCTGAGCATTCTCCGGGAGAAAAACCCTGGAAATCCATTCAAACTCCATTTGTCATCCATAAAAAATCATCAGAATCCAGAAAACATCCACTGACCATCCCTGACCCTCAACCTCAGGGGGGCCTGTTGCTCACGCGGCAAGAGCTCGAAGCCCTGCTCTTCGGCCGCACGAGCGACGACCTGCGCGATGTGCGGCGTAAGATGGTTCCAAGATCAATTATTCTTCTGGTTGGTGGTTTCAATCCCTCTGAAAAATATTAGTCAGTTGGGAAGATTATTCCCAATATGATGGGAAAAATAAAAAATGTTCCAAACCACCAACCAGTCTTTGTATTGATGTATATTAACCGACTATTGTTTACCACTATTCAAGTGACACATAGAACAACATATAAGAATCATCAGTGGTTATTATGAGCGTCATAACTATTTAACTACTATCATAGGTGGTTACTACATGGTATGTATGGTAAATAAATGTAAATAACTGTGTGTCAAAAAGATAGAACAGCTATTTACCAACTATTTTACTGAGGGATTGACTTTTCTATCCTTTTTGGGGTTACTATATATATATATATACTCATTATATAACATGATTATGAGTCAAACGCCTGGCGCCCAAACGGGACCCTAAAATCGCATGTTAATGGATGATTATTCCCCCAAAATATGGTAACAATAGGTTTTCACCCATCTCCATATTTGTTCATCATATGCTGGGTATTGCTGGGTTAGCCCCCCGCCCAGTGACACTTCAATAATGGATTTAATTATATTTTTTCGCTGTGAAAAGGGAGCACCAGAAACCACGCCACAAAATGATCCATGGTGCATCAAATTAACTAACTCAATGGAACCATATAATCAGTTTTTGATGTGGTTAATTGTCCTTTATTTGGAATCAGCTAATATGATTGAAAATGTGGTGGTTAATGAGCTATTTACGATCAGCCAATATGATTAATGAATTATGTGCAATCAATCAATATGACTTGAATTATTTACAATCAGCTAGAATGATTAATGAGTTATTTACAGTCAGTTTTTTTTTTTTTAAGTTGTGATAATGCAGTAAGGGTCACTGGACTAAGTCTACTCAGAAAACTGGCTCAAGTCAGTTTTTCTGTGATGAATAAGGCAAAACCAATGCCATTGGCGCCATCCCATTCACTAGCCATGGCTGGAAGTCATAAGAACCATCATCCCGTTGCTCGGGATATGTCCAACTTTATAAACCTCTGTTGGGAATGTTTCTTTTTTGGGGTTCGCCAGTTATATTAGTCATACATCAACTTAACTCACTAAATGTATTCTTATGTGCCGTGGTCAAGCTACATTGAAATTGGATAAATGTGGTATGGCCATCCATTCCGTAATGAGAATCCAAACACACTGGGAATATCATCCTGAACATCTAAACTTAATGGTCTGATGACAATTTTTCAATATGGAAATACAATCCAACTTTAAACCATTTCACAGATGGTCTATACGGTGGATTATGAGAAATTATTGTGGATATATTGATATATTTTAATAATTTGGAAACACATCGTGTGACACCTACAATATGAAATGGTAGATACGTATGGGGGTCTACGGGGGTATATAAACGTGTGTAAACAGTGTGTGTCGTATATATATATATATATATACAGTATATCATGATATCACCAAAGAAGGTGGAGTCCATTGGGATTGACTCGCCGGACCCACAAACTGGGCGACTCAGCAGTCAGCTGGGGACAGAATCTAAGAAATCTAAGATTAATGAAAGACCACAGATTTTGGCAAGTTTGACACATTTTGAATCATTTTGACACATACCCGTTTGGTTCTGGGATGTTATGGGTCAAAGCCTGACAAGGACGGCGAATACGTAGGTGAACATTCCCAAATAGTCCATGTTATTCATGTTTGGGAGGTGAACTGCACAAGATTTCCAGAATATTACCCTTTGGTAAACTAACATAGCCATTGAAAATTGCCATTTATAGTTTGATTTACTCATTACAAATTGTGATATTCCGTTCCATGTTTTTTTTTGTATTTTTACTAGATGGTAATCAACATTATGACCCTTTCTGGATTGAAACGACCGTGGAATTTTCAGCAACACACTTCCACTGGTGACTTTATCCAATGTCGGGAATTCGAACATGAACCGGCATCTGAATATCATGTATATAAATATATATATATATATATAGTATATTGTTGGTTAGTGACTAACATATATATATATTTATATGGTGGCCCCCCCCCTGTACCTACCCTTTCTGTACCTTTACCAGTATTTACGGTGTTTTTTGCATATTTTGGGATATATATTTTTTTAACGTTTTTTAGGAGGTCCTAGGACCTCACTGGAACCAAGAACCAAGAACCAAGATTGCACAGAAAGTCTTGGGGGAATCTTGGTTCTTGGTTCTTGGTTCCAAGGAGGTCCTAGGACCTCTTAGTTCTTC
>Ga0126342_10015423_pt1 | contig 13397 bp, 17 predicted proteins | sample Cyp1metagenome_FD_92528 | JGI IMG/M metagenome (GOLD analysis project Ga0126342, IMG submission 92528) | Coral microbial communities from Lord Howe Island, Old Settlement Bay, Australia - Cyphastrea 1 metagenome | ecosystem: Host-associated > Invertebrates > Cnidaria > Coral ...
ACTTGCGCGTACCTTGGGCCGCCCTTGCGCGAAACTTGCGCGATGCAGGTTTTAGACCATGGGAAAAATGCGAGAATAGGTCCTTTACTAAAAACCTTTCTGGGGTTTTTGGACGGCTCCCAGTTGCTCTACAGGGCAAATACTTCTCATTTTCGAAGGAATTGAAAGCTTAGAAAACTGTATTATACTTGTATAGAACTATACCTTCAATGATTGCACTCCGTGTAACAACCAATGGCTCGCAGCCCACCTGAAGATATCCATAAAACCATCTAAAATCGAATGATTTCTCATAGTTTCCATGGAAAAATCGCAGGGCTTCCCATGGCCATGTGCGAACGGTGCCTGTCATCATGGTAGACAGGGCCAAGTAGGGGAAGAATGCCACACGGCCTGCGAGGGCCTTGGGCGTGCTATGGATCTATGGCTCCGCCATTCATCATTCTGAACCCTGTAATCATACTACAATGTGGGGCCCCCCAGTTATAAGTTGGTTTATAAATCCATATAAATCCCATTAACTATAGTTATAAGTATCATAAACCATAATTATTGGAGTTGTAAACCAACTTAGCTATCGAACGGGGGCCCCACATTGTATGCACATGACTATATCATATAATATCCTTCCCTGAAAAACAAACATAGTTAAATCACATAGTTAAATCATAGTTAAATCATAGTTAAAATTAAAACATCTCAAGAATTTCTGCTTCACTCCTTCTCAATCTACTTGAATCGTGCATGGCAGCTTGATGCAGGCCCTCCAAGCTTGGCTCCCAGCGCCGCTGTTGATGGTGGCTGCGGTGGTTGCATATGAAAAGCAGCAAAACCAGTGGGCCAAGTCGAAACCTGCAGAGTTTCAGTCCTATTGGCTGTGCAACCACCGAGTGGTATAGATATCCAGCATCTCTTCCATTTGTTTTGCACTATGACTGGCTGTTCCTTTTCGATCAAAGACTGCAAGCTCAAGTGGATTCATCATTGTTCCATTTGTAAAAACAGAGCTGGACGTGCACCAGAACATACCAGAACCAATCTCATTTGTAAAAACTCAGAAAGCTCTTCATCCAGCTAGAAAAATCTCACAAAATTTAAAACCAACGGCGCAGATCATTGAGATTCCATGAACCCAACATCACAACAGAGACACCCACTGCATGACCTGCATCTGCAATGCCGACATCTTCGGTCTCTCCAAAGGCGATGGTATAGCCGAAGATATAGAAAGCTAAAACACCAATGCACAGGTCCAGCAAATTCTTCATCATGATATTGGCGGCATTGTTGGGTTGTGCCTGACATGGCACATGGTCATCAGTTGTTTTTCGAGTCTGTCATCACACATCATCACACTTACCCTCTGGTAATTTAACATAGCAATGGAAAATCACCATTTTAAATGGGAAAATCCACTATAAATGGTCATTTTCAATAATTAGATATGTTAATTTACCAGAGGGTACCCAGCTAACATTTTCATAAGATCCAGGCATAGGCTGACTCCAACATGGCGAACCCGGATTGCCTCATGGCCGCTGGTCAGAGTTTTTTTCTCAACGAAAATACCGGAAACCATGTACTTGTCAGGATTGGTCATCCCGACTAAATAAGTAACAACAATATACTATGTAACAATACACTATAATTCAGCAATCTTTAATTCAACAATCCATATAGACCATATGTAGAAAACGCCCATCCGCTCCAAAGATCTCCAAACAATGGCCATGCCACATCTGGATGATCCGCCCAGCCATCGTGACGATGAACGCCACATCTGCCCGATGTCGGGTGCGAAAGGCCAGGCACTCAGGCAGAGCCTGGGAATGGCTATGGACCATGGGGAGTTTCCAGGAAGAAATGGATGTTGAAATGACAAATCCATGTGTCTTTGGATGATACTATAATGAACATCCCATATGTTGTTGGATTATTGGATTATTGGATTGGTTTAAGATGGTTTAAGGAAAATTGAAGAAAATTGACACCGGAAACCCCTAATATTCCATGGGAAAAACCATGGTTTCCGGTTTCGATTTTCCCTCAAAACAATCCCATAAAATGAAAAAGAACAAAGTCTGTGACATGTTGAACTTTGGAAGGTAGACTAATATACAATGAAACAATGGCCGTTCATATACAATGGCTTACTGATAATGTTCAATGGATACCAACAGTAACAGCCAATCACTGGCGCATCCATCTGATCAGAATCATGGCACGAAGCGGGCGCCTGTGCCTGCATTTTCATGAGCCAGCTTGCATCGGGCAAAACCTTGGACGGACCATTGGACGTCCAAAAAATGGAGGAAGTGACGACTAGTCGACTGAGGATCCAAACAGGTGAATTCAAGGTCTTCACCATTTTGGATGACCAGGCTATGATTCATAGACTGTTATGTTTAAAATCAGAAGCAAGGTTTCTAAAAGATCTGAGGCAACAACTTGCGCCGGATTGAGATCCATGATGCCCAGTGCACTAAGGATCACTCGGGCGGCGTCGGCTTGAGATCAGCTGCGGTTCTACGTGAGTTTTTTGCGGATGGAAGAGGTCCTGAAAATTCTCCAAACATCTCCAAACCTACAATCCTATCCCCTGAAAAGCCCCCAGTGAAAATGGTTGTTTCACAAACAGCACCGCGCCGCACCGGGCATTTTCTGAGGCCAGTCAGACTGGGACCGGTCCTTCCGGTCCTTGGGTCCTTGGTCACAAGGTCACAAGCTCAGAGCAGGAATTGATAGGAATTGTTAAATGTGCTCAATTTAACATCATTCAACATCATATTGTTAGACATGTAAAGACATCATTGTGAAATTTAAGTAAATTTAATATGGTCAAATGATGTCAAATGATGTCAAATGATGTCAAATGATGTTAAATGGGCTGCATCCTCCATGTTAAACACTGTTAAACCTCATTTTGGACTTCCTTTTGAACTTCAGATGTCCATAGATTTCCATCGGAATGGACCAGCATCCTCTGGGTCGACGGGGCCTTCAAAATGTTCCATAGCTACAGCATACGGCACATCATTGGGAAAGCAAAGGTCAAATGCAAACCAAACACGGACCATGTGTGCGGATTTGCCTGAAATGAAAAGTACTAAGATTACTAAGTAGATAACAAGTGCATAAAGATGTTGCAGGCAAGACTGGTGGCAGGACTGGTGGCAGTCCATTTCCAGCACACCCTCCGGTTGTATGTTCTTTGACTTCCAGGCTGGTCCAGGCCAACTGGATGCCAACTGGTTCAATGGGCAAATTCTGTCGGCCACAACATCAACAATCTGCTCTGTTGATTTCCACCGGCTTCTGGAGCCAAGATGCCACCCTGTTGCCAATTCTTGGATTCTTGGACTGCAGAATAAACGCGGCCTGGCTAGCTTGCCGTCACGTCATCGCCACCCCACAAGCACCGCTTGGAAGGGAAGGAATTCATCAGGTGCGTGACCGCTATTGACAAATATTGACAATTTCATATGGGTCTACTTGGGGCGGTAGTACTACGACACCACTGTCAGCATCCCAGAGATAGCAAAGCCCGTGTTCCCTGTCGATCCTGGCGACGGAGACACCACGCGCCGTCCTGCCGAGCTCGGCGTCTCAGCAGGGATGGCGATCAAGTGCAGGTGGGTGCCGGTGTACACAAAAACCTCTCCGATTGATGATGTTCTAGTCGTTGGCACAGGGTGCATGATTTTTTCCCCGCGGCTCCAAAGGTAGTCACCTGGCCGCCTATGCACATTCTCGAATTTGTGGAAAAGACGGGATCACCTGTCCGAAAAGTCTGGAAGCCATGTGTGGCGCCAGATTCAATCTGGCGCACTTGGCTTCGCGGAGCCACTTTACAAGCTTTCATCGGATCAGGCGTTCCATATCGTTCTACGATAATTAAGGCACAAAGGAACTATAAGGAACTGTCAGGTTGGTGGCTCTGCTTGAAGCCGGGCCCCACCCTACTGGAACTAAATTAAGCAAAGCTGGAACACGGATGGTCAGAAGAACCCTCAACCTGTGCAATGAGCTACTCGCATAGCTCTGAACTATTGTAACTTATATGTATATATTGTAGGAGCTGCCTCAGCTATTCAATCTACAATTTGTTATGTGGGTTGAATATGACTGTGTCCATCCATTTTCCAGCTACTCGCCATCCTTCTTGTCTCCAATCGCTGTCGGTCTCGCCGATGACAACAGGGTTGGAAGCGCATCTTCTGCCGGTAGGCTTTCATTCAAGATCCTCAAAGCCAGCTCTTGCAGTGTGCGATTGTGTGCGCCTATCGAAATCCTACAAGCTTTGTAGACGTTGCAGACTCCTAAAAAACCAAAAAATACTATATATAGTAGACCATTAGATTTATATACATGCAAAAAATCAAGTACAGCATCTGCAAGACATGGCAGGTTTTATTATTTCTCCACCAAGAAACTACTGTCACCTCTGTGGGTCCGTCCAAACGATGGGTGGATCGGGTGGAAAGTAAACATGTTTCCCATTGTTTTCAATCTTGGATTCGACGTTATCAGAGCTATCAGACACGGTTCCACCAAACAACTGGAAAAATATGTTTTCTATAGTTGAAAGTCAAGGTTCTCGAGCAATTTGCCAAAGTCCACCTCAAAGTTCTGGTGGGCAAGAATCAGGCAGTCCTTGGTTGACTAACCGCCGATATAGAAGATTGTATAAGAGTGGTCTGGCTTTTCTGCTTACATGGCCCAGAATCAGTTTGTTGCGTGTTTGCTATCGTTTGCTCTTTTCTAACCTGCCGATACTACAGCTGATGTCCGACATTGCCTCCGAATTCCTCGCTTTTCTTCTGGCCCGCCCGGCCCCAAACTCTCCGCGCAGCGATTCAAGAGTTGAGATTTTTTTGACTCAGACTACCAACGCAACACGATTGGTCTCCAACAATTTTGACAATTTGGTTTCTCCTATGTCCGAACTATTTAATCTACAGAGGCATGGGCAATCGACACCAAAAACACACATATTGCGTACGAAGGCTCCCGGATGGATTTCCGTACGAAGGCGTTGGTGGCATGAAAGCCACCGGGCATTTTCTCCACCAAACTTTGGATCATCACTAGGTCCCTTTCATCAGTGGCTTTCGCATCTCTTAAGTCCAAAGTGGCTAAACCTTGGTAACGTGGACAGTGCTTTGGGAGACTGAAAACAATGACGGATTTCAATGTTCATGAGGAATTGTGGAGACGTGCCCAACTGCGTCCATTGGGTTTTACAAGGTTTTACTGTTTACTGTTTTGTTTGTTTTGGTTTGAGATACAGTGGGGTTTTAGTTCTCTTGGGTTTGTGTGCGTGTGTGTGTGTGTGAGTGATTGTGTGTAGTATAACCTGCCATCACAAACAAGAACATCAATGTGGGGTGCCACGGATCAGTGAAACATGCATTGATCTGTGATATGTATCAGAAAGGGATACCAACGGGGATGGAGTGATTCGACGACAATCATTTTCATGTGCCCATGTCGTTTACCGTTTTGATGTTCATTTCCTACTTTCCTAGAACAAGTTCGACAGCACATTTGGTTTTTCATTGTTTTTCCGGGAATTTCCCTTAGGAATCCTCGAGAACAAGACCTATCAACAGTACTTTCACTCTCACCCTGCAGTGTGTCTGTCCACACGATCTCTGGAGGACATGAGAATCATGAGACTTTGACAGGACAGGTGAAATTGTGGGCCCAGCAGTGTATTTAAAAACATGTTCGCTGCAACCCTGACGTTTCTCCATGCTGGTCTCACATATCCTTCATGCTCAAATCCTTGCGCAGGGCTAGCGTTTTCTCAAACTTTCCAAAATAATAAACCATAATAAACCCTAAAACCAAAAAAAACAAAAACCCTGAATCCAGAAACCTAAAGTCAAAATCGCTGCGTATAGGTCGTATAGCCAGTGTTTTCGTTCATTGTGACAAGTATATGATACTGTCCGGGTGTGTTATGTGGATGTGGAAGAAACGTCCGGGTTGGGGGGCAAACTTGTTTTTACATTTATTTTAACACGGTTGAAAAGTATGCAACCTAGAGCTATAGCGGGGACAGTGTCCTTAGAGTTGATGCCAAAGTGATCCAAAATGTATGAAACATACAGGGGTCCATGTCAAAAGGGAAACAAATTGTCTTCAAAGATCTCACGCACCCAGGTCTCTCGAACTTTTCCTCGATTCTGATTCAGAACCCAAACAACAATGCTGGATGAACATGAAAACATATCAAAAACCACAACGCGGGCGCGCACACACAGACCAAAAGGTATATAGGCAGGGGGGGGGGGTCAATACATGTCAATACACTAACGTCACTAGCACCTATACGTACATGACTTACTGTATAAAGCACAAGGGGGTTGGAGATGGATTCGATCATTTCCGCGGAATTGTAAGCAATCGGGGGACACCATGAAGCTATTCCAAAACCTCCCCAACAATATATTGTATATTGTATAAAATCGATTTGCAGACAAAGAAGCTTCCCAGACCCAAACATGTCTTGCGCGGGGTGTATACCCCTTCCAATAGTGGTGTTTTTTAGGGTGAGGGATCAACAAGTACTGAAACAAGTACTTCCGAATCCTCATTGAGAAACATGTGGCCACCTTCATGGCAATTTCAATGCCACCTTGACCGTTCCGAAGGACTCCACCTCAGCTGTGTCAGCAAGGCTAGTGGAGTAAGTCCGGAAAATGATTTCCGGAAGGAAAAAGAGATAGACTATGTGTTTTATAGAATAAACAAATGAAGGCTACTAAGATCACAAACCTGGGACTGCCGCCTTCTTGGCATGTTCAGCCAATTCAAAACCTATTGTCGCTGCACAAAAAAACCTAATGATGCCACGCTTATCCTGGCTGACAAGTCGGCCAAGGGACTTGAGGTACAAAGAAGAAGACCTTGGAAAGAGCTCGCACGCTCACTCGCAATGAGTTTGGTTTGAAGAAGCTCAAACAAACACCATGCCCTCCGCAATGGAAGAGCCTGTTCATCCAAGACCATCACCTTGGATACCAGGGGGCCCCATGGGGGCCCTGTGCACAAGGGATTCCATCTCAAATGGTTGAGCTTCATTTCAGGAGTCTCAAATACCTTGCAGGTTTCATGTCAAGCAACTGTCCCCTTACAGCTTTCGCTGCGCAGCGACTTGTAGAAGGAAGATTCATGATAGTCACCTTGTCCAAGTTCAGCTTCCACCTTCCAAAGCTGGGCCACTTGATCCAAAACTCGTTGCAAAATGCTGAGGCTTTGGGGGTTTGCCCGACATGCGCAGAGATGCTCCTAGCAACAAGCGAATCAAAGTATACATTCATAAAATGCCCCCAAAAAATTATATATAAATTTCAATTAAATAGGTTTGTATGACTTTGTACTGACAGGTGCCTTGACCAACTCAACGGTCAATAGACATCGATTTGCTTGTATCTACAAGGCACAAGTTAGGCGCCATGGGGCTACCTTTTGGATCCCCGCAGGCGCATACAAACACATACAAGCACGTTGTAGCCCCAACCGGTCCGCGAAGCCATACATGTCAGAACACAATTTGCCCGGCTTGCCTCCCATTGATTGTTGCTGAATGTGCAAATCCAATAGGCAGTGCTCTGCCAGTCCACAGCTCCATCGGACTTCGCATTATGTCGGACAGCAGCGACAAACTCCTGGAAAGGAGTGCCTTGATCATCGATGGGATATGTTCGAAGTCCAACGGCTGGGACCACAACTGCATCCATCATGGTAACATGTGAGGAACATGTGAGGGGGATTCAAAATGTGATCACCACCACCAACATTCATGTCAGAAAATGAAGTTCAAAGACCATGGGTGGCGGGGATCGACTTTGCCATACTTTGCCAAGATACCCCAGTAGTGGCTCACGAACCAATTCACCTGCCTGGGTCCAACCAGCTCTGCATAAGAGAGCTTGCAATCCTCTGTGACTGGAATGACCAGGTTCGAGCAAATGTAATACATGGAGCGATCTTTGATGAAGGATTGGAAGAACTCATAAAGCTGTCCGACTTGTCCTTAAGGACAGTGAGATTCTGAGAGTCTTGGCTGAAGATTGACAATTTCGATGTCATCCCGACAATATTTGGATCACGCGTGGATCGCATCCCCATCCCCTATGAACCCATGATACCCATGGAACGGGAGCCGTATGGAGCCGTTCTGATCCACATCCGTCACATCCATGTAGAGGTTTGGCACAAACAAATTGATTCAAAACATGCTGCTGGGTAGCCTTCTTTCAACACTGACTAAGATGGGCCACACTTTCACTGACCATCACTACTCATCACTCCAATCATTTTCTGTTTAAGCTCAGTGTCCAATGGTGATGGCTCGTTCAGGTCCTCTGGGACAGCTTTTCAGCACGCGTGTTTTGTGCAGCCTTTGCAATTTCTCCCTGAAAAGCCGATGTCTTCGCGCCAATGAAGTCCTGGAGAGGTCTGAAACTTGCTGAGCCTCGCCAAATATCCCAGAAACAAAAGGTGATCCAACGGATAAACAATGATAAACAGAGAAGGGACCCAAAGCCAATGAGCTTTGCGGGATTTTGCGGGGAAAGATGGGAAATCGCTAGGTTTGTTTTGATTTCATATTGTTTCATGGAATTCACCGATTCACCTGTGTTCCTCATCGCTAGCAAGCTGCTCAAAACATGGTATGACATGGTACATGGCCTCTCCTGCTGCTCATCCAATAGAAAGCAATCCACAGAACGGAGCTGATGAGCACCGCCGAGGCAATGATCAGCAACAACATCCGCAAAAGGAGTTGGCCCAAGATCAAAGTGACAACCATAGGGATCAGCAAAAAGATCAACCAAAGGAGAGAAGGGATCCGAAGGAAACCCGTGTGGAAGAGCGTCGAAGGAAAATGAATGCGTACAGATCCCATGGTGGTGTCCCATGGTCCCACGGTTTCCTCGGAGCTCAATTCGAGATCTTGTCCACATGTCAATCTAAAAAGAAAGGTTCGAAAAGAATGAATGGGTTACTTTTAGATACTTTTAGTGGGCTCAAAATACATTTTTAGGGAATTCGCCAAGCTAGAAAACATCATCATCAACTTATCTGATCAACAAACATGTGGCACATGGTTCCAGCGACGAACCGAACAGCGTCCTAAAGAAAAAATCAAACATCTGACGGGTTCAGCTTGGTCTCATCATGGATCAACTGCAACTCTCTTCCTGACAGCAAAACTGGACACGGTCTCCCTTTGGAAAGGGTTGAACCTGCTGCAGAACCAACCCTTTCTCTGTGGAATTTTAACATAACCACCATTGGACCACGAGTCCAACAGGTACCCTCTGGTAATTTAACGTAGCTATTGAAAATGGCCATTTATAGTGGATGTTCCCATTAAAAATGGTGATTTTCCATAGCAAACTGTTAGTTCACCAGAGGGTATTTTCCATGTTTTCACCGGTTTTCACAACCACCCCTGGGCTTTCCCTGCCTGAAAGTGTCCGAGCCCTGTACGGCCTTCGTTTCTGGAGGTCCTCCAAAGGTTGACTGCCGGTGTTTTTCAGGGTGATGCAAGCTCCCCATCGCCACAAAAGGCGATGAGGCCGGCTGGTGGTCACCACAAGGCCATGGTCCTGGATTGAAAATCTTGGATGAACTGATGATAAACCATGATAAACCATGATAAACCATGATAAACCATGATAAACCATGATAAACCATGATAAACCATGATAAACCGATATGAAAAGGATTGAAAAGCTACACCTTTTGCATTTTTGCAACCTGGAAGACATCACACCAAACCAAAGCAACTTTCAAAAACATCCCGTTTTTTTACGCCATGGCCTGCAAGCTGAGGTCTTCAATATGCAGCTGGTAAAAGCACAGCCATGCACTGAGCATCAGGGCCATAATGAGGCACACAGCGGTCATCAGTCCAAAGAAAAGGCTCGTCATACTGGCATGGCAGGCCACTCTCTCAGCATCAGCATAAGCCAGCAGAAAGGAACCAACACATGGTTCGCACTTGCTGCGGCCCAAGGTTGAGATCGTATTTCCGGGACACTGTCGGCAAAGCCGCCCTTCATGAGCATAGGTACCAGCCAAACAAGGTTTACAAGTTGGGTTTCCCCAACCTTCTGCAACCCAGCCCTCTTGACATGGTGTGCATTTGGTAGCAGCAATGCTGGAATAGGTACCCGGTGGACACCGACTGCACTCATGACTGCCGGCTGCCGCATAGCTTCCTGCACGACAAAGATCGCATTCGCTGCTTCCCACCGTAGCAGCGAAATGGCCAGCTTTGCAGCTTTCACAGGTGGCACTGCCAAGACCGGCCATGGTCCCAGGCAAACATGGAGAACAATGTGCCCCACCAACTGATGAAGAGCCTCGTAGTACAAACTCATGGGTCGTGAAACCTTTACTGAACCCCTATACTGTAGCCCATACTAATTAAGTCACTGGTCATCGCAAAAGGAGCTGAATAAACTTGAATCACTGAATAAACCCTTGTCTCAAGTCATCTTAAGTCCTTTTGCAAACTGCCCACCCGCGCCTGCTGGACATTGCTGGCAGTGGACCAAAGCCGCTTCCACTGTCACAACCTCCTCATAGCCGTCGGAGCATCTTCCAGACTGACAGTTGACCTTCCCCGCTGCATCCACACCGCCAAAGGTGTCTTCGTTACCTCGAAAACATTCGAAAACCATGTGACAATGTGGAACTAAGCAGTGAGGAAAATATCAGCTGAAACCTGCTGTGTTTTCACACCTTTGAACAGTCGAAGATACAGCCCTTAGGTTGGAACTGTTGCAGAAAAAACGGGTTTGCCCAGCCACAAAGGCAATGTCCATCTCCTTTCATCAGTGGCCGAGTTGAGTTGGAAACGTTCCACTGGTGCTGGGCAAAGTGGTCATCACGACAGATACCACGTCCAGAGCCTCAACTGTTCCAGGCTGTGGCTCACCCAGCTCAAAACAATTGGAGCACGACAAAATCCTTTCTCAAAAGTGTTGGTATTAAATGATTGTAATTATATGAGGCATTATTAGATATTATTAGATATTATTAGCGCATTATTGGTATAATCGTATAACCAACCTGTATTTGCTGGTGCATCGAAGAAGCATGTGACTCCACGATGGTCTGCAGCACAAGCCTGGCACCCGCGTCCTTCCGGTCCTTCAGCGAAACCTGGGCGGCAGCCAGAGCAGTCATCCAAGTTATGGCCACCAACGCAGTCGCAAACTCCACGGAGGTTGTCGCAGCGTCCTTGCCTTGGATGGCGGCTTTGAGGTTTTTTGAGGTTTCTTGGCAGCCTCGGGATGTGGCTCAACCTCAAAACAATGAACTTCAAAAGGAATCGGATTTCTCCATCAATTTGTTCATGTTTGATGATGTCGGAAATTGTTGGAATGATGTTTAGTTTTGAACCCCCAAACGAAAAACACATCAATTCTGAAACTCGACCTGGGTGCTCGTTGCACTGTTGTGCAGGCAAGCAAAAACCTTGACTCCAAAATTGCGGCCTGTTTTCCTGTACGAGCGGGGTGCCCAAAAAACTCAGGATGTCGCCCTCTCTCCACACATCAAAGGCATAGATCTTCGGTCCACCTTGCCACTTGCAAGGCTGTCATGCAAGGAAAGTCAAAGGCCAATGTGAGCATCTATAAAGCCACTGAAGTTCACTGAAGGGGATGAAACGTGCAAAATTAAGCTTCAATTTTCAATGTTAACATAGTTAACATGTTTAAAAGCAGTTGCTTCAGCATTTTGCAGCGTCACCTTCCTCCTCCCACTCTAGGCACTTGAAGTTGCTGCTACAGTTGAGGCCATCCCCTTGCCGCTCGCAGGCATTGATCTGCTGCCGTTCATCGAGGCGGATGAGGTCAAGATCCCCATCCCCGTCGCAGTCGAACAAGCGCCACTGAAGGTCAGTCGCCGCGCTGCTTGGAAGACTTTTGAAGGGATTCTCGGCCACCTCGATCAAGGACGTCTCCTGGCCACACGGAAGTCTTCATATGTTGCTATACGGAATGGTTAGATGGAATTAGTAATGACTCAAATGACCATATACCCTCTGGTAATTTAACATAGCTATTGAAAATGGCCCATTTATAGTTGATTTACCTATTAAAGATTGCGATTTTCTATAGCTATGTTAGTTTACTAGAGGGTAATAACCATTAATAACCTAAGCCTGGGTCAGCATGTCCAACCTTCTCACTGACTGTTGCCATTGTGCTCGAGTGGCCCTGCCACTACATGTGGCTGGATTTCAAAGATCGAAGCGGCGCGATGGAAAAAGTGCGAGTGAAGCATAGTTTGAATTGCGCTAGGGACCGTTTTTGCAACCAACAGCTCAAGGGCCCTAAGTCAGGGTAGGTTTGAACCAAAAGCAACACGTGGGGAACCATGGTGCAAGGGTCCAAATGACCTTACTCTCAAACCCGTCTTATCTACATGTTACCACGTGGCAGTTCAGGCTACCAGGTCTTTACAAGTTTCCCAGCGGGCTATTCCAGCTGGTGGCTCAGGCCACACATCGTGTTGATATGTTTTCATGCTCTCGAATTACGGCCAGTCTGTACAACTTTGACCAGTAAGTCCGGACGCATAGACTTAGTCAGAGCGTCGGCCAACATTTTGGACGTGTCCGTCCAAGTCAGTTCGTCCCCGTGGGGCATAAACTCCTGGGAAGTCCGCTGGCCATTCCCGGTCCACAACGACTGTCTCAGTGCCGCCAGCTCGATCCCGAGCCTTTTGTCTTGAACTTTCTTCGGCACTTCCGCGTTCAGGTGCTCGACTAGACTCATGCAGTCAGACACCCAAACATGCTTCATCTTCATCTGGCATTGCTCGTGCCAGTCAGTCATCGTGGCCAACTTGCCGGTCATCTCACACAGGACACATCTCAGACGGTCACCGTGTTCCACAGCACTTTGGAGTGCGTATGACTCGGCCTGCAAAGTTGCTCGGCACACTCGCTTCAATGTTGACGAAGCGAACCCGATCACATGGATTCTATGGTCCTCCTCCGTTAAACGCGAAGCTGTAGTTAGATAGTGAATCCTGCCTTGCTGTGACTTGTATCCAGGTTCATTTGCAAATGACGCATCGCTGTACGTCACCACTGCCAGATCCTTCCAGTCAATCCAATTGGCCTTGTACACCAGCTTCATGTCTTGGTTCTGGTGTGCCAATTCAACAGCCTTGTTTGCCAGCCTCAAGTCTGACACTGTGGCCTTTGGATTGCAAAGTCTCTGCAGCTCATGCACCTTGTACGCCAAGTCTGCGGGACAGTACCGCGCTACCCACGCCAGTGATCCCGTCACCGACCGGAGACTTGTCAGCTCCTTTTCCGTGACAACGTCAGTTCCCTTACGGGACTTGTCAATCAA
>Ga0126342_10015424_pt1 | contig 13397 bp, 7 predicted proteins | sample Cyp1metagenome_FD_92528 | JGI IMG/M metagenome (GOLD analysis project Ga0126342, IMG submission 92528) | Coral microbial communities from Lord Howe Island, Old Settlement Bay, Australia - Cyphastrea 1 metagenome | ecosystem: Host-associated > Invertebrates > Cnidaria > Coral ...
AAAAGTGATCCTCCGGTTCTGTCTTCACACGGAAAAGTAATCCTCCGGTTCTGTCTTTACACAGAAAGACCTTCCGCCGGTTCTGTCTTTAGACAGAGAGATGATCCTCCGGTTCTGTCTTTACACAGAAAGATGATCCTCCGGTTCTGTCTTTACACTTTACACAGAAAGATGATCATCCGTTTTTGTCTCTACACAAAAAGATGATCCTCCGGTTTTGTCTTTACACAGAACAATGATCCGCCGGTTGTGTCTCTACACAGAAAGATGATCCTCCGGTTCTGTCTTTACACAGAAAAGTGATCCTCCGGTTCTGTCTTTACACCGAAAAGGGATCCTCCGGTTCTGTCTTTACACGGAAAAGTGATCCTCCGGTTCTGTCTCTACACAGAAAAGTGATCCTCCGGGTCTGTTTCGAGCAGAAGCCGAAAGATGGTGCTCCGGTTCTGTCTCTACACAGAAAGATGATCCTCCAGTTCTGTCTTTACACAAATGAGTGATCCTCCGGTTCTGTCTTTACACAGAAAGGTAATCCTCCGGTTCTGTCTTTACACAGAAGGATGATCCTCCGGTTCGGTGTATGTGCTGACTTCCTGGAGGTTCCAGACAGCTTGTATGGGAGATTTCCAGAACTGATAAGCAAACCGACCAAGTTTTGAAGCAGTGGTGTGGAGTGCTTTCGGGGAATCTTAATGGCAGCGCATCTGAGGGAAGAAAATGGCGAGGGAAGGCAACAAATGGCGGTGCCCGGGCGGCTTCTGCGCATCTCCCGTTCCTTGGGTTCCTTGGTTCGGCGGAAGGGTGTTGAGGAACCGTGGGTGAATGGTCAAGCTCGGCTCAAGGAGGGTTTTTCTTTGATTCGGAAATCAAAGAATGATAGATCCATGTGGTCATGGGTCAATATCACTTATCACCAAATTGATGGATGAACATCCCAACAAAAACCATTCTGTAACCATTTTTCGTATGTTTACCAAGCATGGTTTTGACTCCCCACCATGAATCATTTCGCTTGCCAGAAACAGGAGATCCAAAATGCTGGGCTCTCCTCGCCTTGAGGCCACGAATCAGATGAATCAGAAGAGATCCAAAATGTTTCATGTCTTGGTTGCAGCGGGCCGATCCCTGCTCTCGTCTTCAGCTGAAGATTGGCAGCGCATCAACCTCTTCCTACCGGAAAACGAGGTCAGGATGCTGCGGCTGAAGCATAACGAAGATAACGATGTGTTTTTTCTACGCCAGTGGTAGAAAAGCCTTTGAACTCAGAATCCAGTTGGTGCAACGTTACGTGGCTTGACTGAGACGAATCAGATCTAATCAGTCTGATAATGTGTGATATCCTTTCTGAGTTTCCGTATCTTAAGATGTATCTTAAATATATATCTTAAGATGTTAACATGTTCCAAGTGTTGCCAGGTTCGCGACATTTTGCAGCTGACTTCCCATGCGATGCTCCGAGCAGTTCGAGTCGTTTTGGCCAACGGATCGTTGGCTGAAGCCCGCGACCAGAAGATGCTGATGAAAGGAGGGCCTCTCTGTGGTGCAGGAGGAGTGAACCAAGGGGAACGCTTCCAAGGGGCTCGGCTTGAAAGGGGGGTGACACGGGTGACTCGATGTGATGTGATTTGATGTGATGTATTGATTTCGTGCCAGGTATAGATTACGTATAGATGCTGGCTGGATGTTCTTCTTGCTGAACCTCACAAGCCACAGCCGCCAGGAGGGTAAATTGCCCAATGACCTGCTGGTGGCGAGGCGCTTGGATGCTCGCAGGCATTATGTGCAGAACAACTTGGCGTATGATCCGGTCTTTGAGTCCCTTGGCGCAACTGGAGGGAGGTGAAGTGAGGTGACATGTGGGTGGAACAGATACGGTATCTTATCCCAGGGCGTGATATATGAAACCATTTCATTTTTTTTCCCTCTTCTTTGTGGTGTTACGAACGGATTTGGTCGCGGCCTCCACAGCAACTGCTGTACAATCTCTGATCACTTGGGATCTCGCCAGGTTTTCGGACAACAAGATGTTGCATGAGCGACAGGTTGCCATCTCCGACTTCCAGCAGTTGAAGGAGGAGACAGCAGACAGCGGAGTGAAGCAGATCATGGGAGCTGGGAAGACGACCGTGGTCAGCCCGCTCTCAATGTTGCTCAGCCTGAGCGAATTGTAAGGCTGTACTGCAGCAACGAAGCTCTGAAGACATCCTTTTTGTGTTAATTCAGATGTGTACAGGTTTGTGCCAAACACCCAAACCATTGGTTTTCGTACTGAAATTAAACGTTTCGGTGTAGGTTTGTGGTATCTCTGTTTTGACGCATACCGTAATATGTTTTTGTTTGGGAATTTCTGTGGTCTCCGCTGGTGCCTTTGCTGAGCACATGGAGTCAGTGGAGTCAGGACGGAAATCGACGGAAGAGTCTGGCGGTGCCATCAGAGTTTTGTCGAGGATGGCGGTCTCCTCCAGCAGCTTGGAGAGAACTCCTGCCATATGTGAGAACTCGTTGTGATTGGGAGTTCTCTGCTGAAAATGACCACTTCCGAGTCTGGGTTTTCTCTGAAAATCGCAAGGGTATTAGTTTTCTGAGCAGGTTTAGAAGCCAACAATGCAGACACACTCCGCAGTTGATTGCTGCCCCGAGGAAGCGTGTCTGCTTGTTCCGCTGCGACCGATCTGAAGATGAGGACATTGCCATTTGTGATCGGATTGAGTCAGTCGGAAACGAAGGCCAGAAGTAGAGCTCTTAAGATGGGGTTGGACGGTTGGACGGTTGGACCAAAGTCCAATCTTAGACACATGATGCAAACCATTTCCATTGTTAGTGTGATGGACCATCAATAGATTAGAGGACAACATCGCCATGGCCGGGTGAAGCCGGTGCCTTTGCCGTGTGCCTTGGGCAGGTCATGTACTGACAAAGCCAACCGATGTGAAGAGTCTCATCTTGCGCTTTGTGGAAAACCTAGACATCTGCAATGATCGTAGGCAGGTCGTGGCCAGCATTGTCCAGGTTGCTGAAATGTAAACTCAGAAAAAGGTAGTGCTCAGCTATCCGGCCAGAAAACGAGGGAATTTAGATCCGCCACACTTTCAGGTAGGCAGGTTTTGTCCATTTTTGCCCCATATGCGATTTGCGATGTCATCGCAGCGCTTCGCGGTAGGTCGAAACCACGCTGGGTCGAGTTCTGGAGATTTTCTCCAAAGGAGCATGATGAGGTCGATCTTGTGTTGCACCCCTTGAGGCGCGAGGGATGGCCATGGGATGCCATGGGTCAATACCAAATAGCAGCAAAATTGGAAGGTGAACATCGCAATCAGCCAGCTATATTTCTTCATTTTGGGGATGTGAACAGAAGGGTACCAAGATTTTGTCCCATGTCCATATCTTTCTGGCAGTGATTCCAACCAGAGGACCTCTTTAAGCCATTTTAAGATATTTTAAGCCTTTAAGGGTGATCGGCTCATATTGGTTCAGCCACCGCCCTCGGGCGCAGAGCCGCAGCTGTCCGAGGAGTGAACTGAACTTCCCCATTGGACCCAAGAACTTGATCGACTTCGTGCACCGTTGGCAGATCCCCCTTCATTTGCCGGAAGGCATTTTCATCAGCAACTCAGAGAAAACTAAGAGATTATCATTTTTATGATGTTTTTCGAATCTTTCATAAATTGCCTACATATATCATTTGTGATTAGTGTTCTTATTTCATACCACTATAGCCATTGATGTATCGTACATTCGTCTTCGAGTATATAGCCAATATATAAGGGTTAATACCTGTCCTAAATCCATTCATTACTCTCCTACTAGTAAGGACAATAGTAAACAGTTGATTAGGCTAAACAATTTTTTGATTGGTCCTTATTGATCCTGCTGAACTCATAAGGATCAATATTTTTCATTTTTCCGTTTCCTCTTCCATGCCTTGCGCCGTGGTTGCTTGAGGTGAACTGCAATCTGGCAAGACCGGAGAATTGACGCCACCCGAGCGCTTTGCGGACAGTGCTTTGGCCAAGGATATCTTGAAGATCGCCAAGACCATTGCCGATGGCACTAAAGAACTGAAGATGCAGAGATCTCCGCATTTGGTCTTGTTGAACTTGGAGTTCTACGATGAGAGGAGCCTTGGCATGAAGGGGGGAACCACAGCAACCAGTTTCCAGCAGCTAAGTTAGCTAAGTTGAAGAGGTCAGTCCAGGTGAGGCACAGCTTTCATCATACGGGAAGTCGGGAAGTCCTTCAACGTCAAGTGATTGATGCACATGTAAAGAGTCTCCAGCTCAGGATTCCAGAAGTTCCAGAATTCATCGTTCGGTTCTCAAAGAATTTGAATGGGTGCAACTTCCCCTATCCGACCATCTCAATGACTGTTGGACTTCTGCGTCAGTTGAGAGAGAACCATGTGCTCCCTGTCCTATCGCAAGAGGGATCACCAACACACGTCCATGCGTATCCATACTTTAGCGCTTAGTCAGCTTTCAGAGTCCATTCAAATACCACTGCGTCCACAAAAGGACGTGGTTTATATTTCTATCCCCCACACCACTAAGGTATTATACAATTAAATATAATGATTGATGGTATTTTCAGATGACTTTTGAGCATCCATCAGTGGACAACAATGGTATATTCAGATGATTTTTAAGCGTCCATCAATGGATAACAATGGCATCTTCAGATAATTTTAAAGCCATTTCACGCATCCATTCATCCATCCATCCATCCATCCATCCTGTTAGAATACAAGTGTGTTTACACAATATGTTCATGTACTGTTAGTGGTGTACAATACCATGGCTCTATCACACGCTGTCGATGCACAATGCCGCTGCTGTGAGGGCCCTTGAGCAATAGACAATTGCAGGTGAGAAAACAATCAGCTTGCAGAGTGACTGGGACAACAGGGAGAGCAATCCATCAACAATTGATTCACAACTGATTTTTATATGGTAGCGGAGCAGTGATCCTGGCAACAATCCAGGTGAGCTCCTAGAACAAACAACAACAACAAAGACAACAAGGGTAGAGCCTTGACCCTGACACAAGTCAGGTAGCTCAACAACAACAGAGCCCAATACAACACAATGGCGGCAGCAGCAGCTGCAGCACAACCAGCACAAGAGGACATACAAAGCATCAGCAGATACAAGCTACGACCTCCCTTCTACAAAAGAGACAATGCAACCTTCGAAGAATGGAAGTACAAGTTCAATGCCTACATGGGCCTGATCGACAATGAATACACCCGACTACTACAAGCAGCAAGCAATGCCAATGCAGAACTCACAGATGCAATGCTACGAGCAGCAGCAGATTCAATCGAACAAGGAGAAAAGCACGTACAACTATCAGCAGACCTAAAATACATACTAATCAACACCACAACAGGATCAGCAGCCACAGTATGCAGACAATTCCAAACAAGCATCGGCTTCGAAATGTACAGACAACTATGCCTACGCTTTTCAATACCACTTGGCACAAGATCAATTGGATATCTCACAAGACTACTCAAACCCAAATTCGACAGCAACAATATGGAAGAATCCCACGCAGCCTGGGAATTTGAACTATCCAGGTTTGAGCGTGACAATGGACAACAACTACCAGACAGTGTCAAGATTGCTGTACTGCTCAACGAAACAACTGGAGCACTACAGCAACACCTACAACTACTTTCAGGACAAAATCCAACTTATGCACAAGTCAAGGCAACAATTCTCGAGTACTACAGGTCCAACACAGCATTCACAAAGATGCAATACCAACAACAAACATCGAGTGTTGGAACACACTATGCAGGTGGACAAGCACCTATGGACATCGACGCCTTCTTCAACAAAGGCAAAGGCAAGTACAACAAAGGAAAAGGAAAGCGCAAGGGCAAAGGCAAAAGCAAAGGAAAGGGCTACGGCTACAATCCATTTTACAACAACAACAAAGGCAAAGGAAAACATTACGGCAAAAACAACTATCAACAACAACCAATCGGCTACGGCAATCCCTTTGGAGCAGGAAAGGGACAATCCAATGGATACAACAACTACAAAGGACACCAGACAAGCAACAAAGGAAAGAGCAAAGGCAAGGTCAAAGGCAAACAAGTTGCCAACACATGCTACAGATGTCGACAATCAGGACACTACGCTCGAGATTGTCGAGTTCCAATACACAACATTGGAGAAACAACTACGACGCAAGATTACAACGATGCAGCATCACAATGGTATGCACAATCAGACATCTACGACTCACAATGGCACTACCAAGACTTTACACAACAACCAGCAATTGCAGGACCAACACAATTGGGCATTACCACCGATGCCAATGCCAGCAGGAGCACAAGATCCACCAGGTTCAATCCACATTGTGGCAATGATTGGACAAACAAACACGAGCAGTCAGCAAGACACAGTCAATGCAACAATGTCAATCCACAACATTATGATTGATAGTGGTGCAGCCACACATGTCTGCCCACCCTGGTTTGCAGACAATTACCCAATACACAAACTGCAACCAGGACAAGAGCCACAACTTCGAACAGTGACAAACAGCACAATTCCCATCCATGGAGTGAGATGGGTTTATATGCAATCACAACAACAACCAATCGTCATACCGTTTTACGTGTGTGACATTCACGATCCAATTCTGTCAGTGACAAGACTGGTTTTGACATCATGTTCAACGATCAGCCAACAATGACACACGACAAAGGTTTCAACGTGAGGTTGGTACAAGAGAACAATTTGTACTACCTACCAGCCACAATCATGACTCTTGGCAACAATCAGCAGTTACAGATACAACAGACAACAGCCGGCATGGTTGCAATGATTGCACCAACGACATTGACACAAGCAGGTCCACAACAAGTCCTTGGAGGCAACAACGACTACTGGGGCTACAACAATCAAGGATACTTGGTGAGATACCACAGGAACAAAAGAAAGGCACTATTTGTGCCAAGAGACAATTGCCCAGTTCCTTTGGAACAATTGGCAGACTACAGAAGAACAATCATCAGAAGACCAGACGGCAAGACTGAAGACTTCTTTGAGCAATACAAGACACTTGGCAAAAATGAACCAAAGAGAGCGGTGACAGGACAAGCATGGACAGGAGAATCCTGGTTCAAGGTCAATCGACCACCAGGACAACAACTCCAGCAACAACAAGCGCAGCCATCGCAACCAACAGCAACAGGATCTCAACAACAAGTTGAGGTTCCACCACGACAAGTGGAGATACAACGAGAGACACAACAGGTGATCCAACAAGGATCACAAGCACCACCACTATTCAGGCATACAACAAAGATGCCCGCGCCAACAACAACAGCCATTCCACATCCTCTCACAATGAAGTCAAACAATGACTACTGGCTTCGAGAGGGACATATGTGGAAGAGAGTACATGTGAAGACAAGAAGAGAACAATACATCCCACAACAAACAGACGATGGACCAGACATCACAAAGCTTACAACAATGAGACTCACAATCATTCGACCAACAGACACAGAACAAAGAGGATTCACACTCAATGATGATTGGAAAGAAATCGGCAACAAAGACCTCGGCATACAATGGACAGGTTCAACCAACTTCGAGGAACAACCAGCCTACAACTATGACTATGAGTCAGACAATGACGACAATGGAGTGACAACAGCACAAAAGGCAAGAGCAATCAAAGCGCCAAAACAACCAACAAGACAAGAAAGGGAAGGACATTCCCTTACACATTTGCCCTACAGGGCCTGGTGCGACATTTGCGTACAATCAAAAGGAAAAGCAAACAGTCACCCAAGACAAAAATCAGCACAACCGGTCATACAAGTTGACTTTTGCTATGTCAAGGCCTTTCAAGACAAGCAGACAATGCCAGTACTTACAGCAGTCGACGCAGAAACAGGCATGGCAATGGCCGTACTGGTACAAGACAAAAGCAAACAACTCAACTACTTGACAAGATGCCTACAAACATTCCTCTACGAATGTGGCAGGGCACAAGCAACGCTCAGCCCAACAACCCTACAAACAGATCAAGAAGACTATCTACTTGGTCTTCTCAAAGCAACGGCCCAAACAACGGGGCCCGGCATTTCAGTGAGACAAGCACCAGCATATTCCTCACAATCACAAGGAAGCGTCGAAAGATTCCACAGAACACTACTTGGACAAGTGAGGACACTCATCAGACAAGTGTCCATCAATTACAATCTCACTTTGAGCAACCAACATCCAATACTACCTTGGATCATTCGACATGCTGCATATCTCCTCAACAGATATGCAATACACAGTGATGGACAAACAAGTTTCCAAAGGAGATGGCAAAAGGACCACAAAGCACCACTATGTGAAATGGGAGAAACGGTACAATACATGATCCCGACACTACGCACACAACCAAAGTTGGAACAAAGGTTTTACAAAGGCATTTGGCTTGGAAGAGACACAATGACCGGTGAGTCAATCATCGGCATCCCTGGCAAGATCGTCAAAGTCAGAACAATCAGGAGACAAATTATGCCAGAAAAATACGACAAACAACTACTGGACACAATCAATGTCCACCCATGGACATCACCAACACCAACACAAACACTACAACCAGCAATGCTGTTACCGGCCAACCCTTCAGCAGGTACCTACGCAATGGGTACACAAACAGAACAAGCAACAACAACTGAAGGAACTCAAACAACGACAGGTGCAACAGCACCATTGGCCCTTCCAATGGGTCAACAACACACAGAAACAAGCAGCAGTGCAACACCAGCAGCAATGTCACCACTGGCAACATCGCCAACAACGACAACAACAAGACAAGCGCTGCCAATGCTGACCGCATCAGACGCAAGAGCAAAAGCAACAAAGAGAACAACGGACGAACCAACAGGAGAGGCAGAAACAAAGCAAACGAGGACAGAACAATCAAGCACCGCAGCAACAAGGAGCAACGAACCAGCAACGACGAAGATGAGGATACAAGCAGTGACGATTACAACAAAGAAAGGTGACAGCGTTACAACAGCATCGTGTCAAGATAAACAAGAAGCAGAAATAGAAAAGATGCTACAAGAGCCAGAGATCTTGGACAACGAAGGTCTAGACACAGACAAGATGAGACAAGGAATGAAGAAAGAGGTTGAGTCAATGAGGAAACAAAACGTTTTCACAGAAGTCAACTACAACGACATCCCACAAGAACATCTTGGAAACATCATTGACTCACGCTGGGTACACAAGCCCAAAGACAATGAGGTCAGAAGCAGAATTGTAGCAAAAGGCTTCACAGAAGTTGTACAAGACCTCGACACAATTTATGCATCCACACCAATCTTCGGTATCTTGAGGATACTATTGACAATAGCCCTTTGCAGACAACGGGTTATCAAGTGCGGCGACATTTCTGTTGCCTTTCTACATGCACTTGCAGCAGGAGCCAATCTCTACATGTGGCCACCTAGCGGACTATACCCATCAGGGTACAACACGACAACAATTGAACAAGGCCCTCCATGGATTGAGAAGCAGTCCAAAACAACGGCAAGACTTCTTTGCCGACATATTACAATCACAACTGCGCCTCATACGACTCACAAGTGAACCAAACGTTTACAGAAACAAAGAACAAACACTATTCATCATGGTCTATGTTGATGACCTTTTGGTATTAGGTGAACAACACCTATTAGACAACGCCTTCAAAACAATTCAACAACATGTTCTCCTCAGGGAGACAGGCTCACTACAGGTTGGGTCAACAATTAGTTTTCTTGGAAGAGAAATCACCAACAATGGTGATCACCTACTGGTTGGACTCAAACAAGAGTACACAACAACACTTCTCAAGGAGAACAAGATGGAAACATGCAACCCGGCAACAACTCCAGGGACGGCAGGACTGAGACAGTCAGTCAATGAGGAAGTCCCCCTCAACAAAGAAGAGCGCGCGCAATACAGACGAGCAGTCGGAAAACTACAATGGATGACCTACACAACGCCAGACCTAAGCTACGCAACAAAAGAACTGGCAAGGGATCTACAATCCCCAACTCAACATTCACAACAGAAGCTGAAGCGTCTACTACGCTACCTCAAAGGCACGCAGAACTACAAGATGATGATCAGAACAATTGTGCCACCACAACACAACGCAGCAATTGACCTCAACATCTATGTCGATGCTGACTGGGCAGGTTGCCCATCAACAAGAAAATCAACAACCGGATTGACAATGACCCTTATGGGATCAACAGTACAATTTGGAAGCAGAACACAAGCAGTGGTAGCACTATCCTCTGCCGAATCCGAGCTTTACGCAATCGGCGCGGGAGCACAAGAAGCACTACATGCAATGAACTTCATCAGAGAAGCAATGAACACAAAGGTCAACATTCGCATACACACCGACTCAACAAGCGGAAAAAGTATTGCGACAAGAATTGGCTCATCAAAGAAAGCCAAACACATTGACCTAAAATACCTCTTCGTGCAGCAATTGGTACACAATGGAATACTTTCCATTCACAAGATCAGTACTCACGACAATCCAGCAGACATACTCACAAAGTATGTCTCGGCAGATGTGCTTCACAAGCACCTCTACAACACTGGCCTTCTGGCCAAACAATGAGCACCCCAACTTTCCCCACAATGATAATGAACACGGGCAACACATACCCGTTTCGCCACAACTCGTCCCAACTCTGCTAATAATTACAATATGTAGTTTCTAGCGGACGCGCGCGCGATCGAGCCATGGCGCCACAATTCGTTGTACTATGTCATAGACTATATGTACTACATGCACGCATGGATCCACTATGTATCACAATGTATCACCATGAGCTTTGCACAGTTCAAGTTTTGCTTTGACAATTTATTTTGCTGAAAGTCCTGAAGGGACAATTGAAGATGACAAGAACCTTTTTTTGAATTTCACGGCATGAGAGTTGACAATTTGTGTGCCACCGCAGCTTTCTGTCAGAGAAACAATCGGGAGAAACAAGTGGGTCACAATGACTGAGCCACAATCCACCGATGGCCTGGTCAAATGTGACATGCCCAACTACAATGAGATCTTTGACTTCCCGGACTACAATTCCCTGGAAAAGGATGGAACAGGAAGCACTCGTACAACGTACAAGGATGCAAACCTGTTCGCGAACTATGAGTCGGCAACAATTACAATGCTGACAACGTTGGGTGGAGATTGGCTCGTTCAACTACAAGCCATGGATGACTCCCACAAGGTTTTCTTTCCACTCACACTGAAGGAATACAATGCCATGCGAGGCAACAATGAGTATCCTACAATGCTGGACGGCAGCCTTCGAACAAAGGCAGGCTGGCAACACTTGGCAGGGTTCCCAACAGCTCAGGACGCAATGAACGCAATGGCCTGGCACTATTCTGAAGGACATGTGAAGGTGGACAAGGACAACACAATTGTCCTAACTGTGGTGAGCATCGATCACCACAATTGGGGGTCACACTTGGCTCTCAAAAATGTGAACTGCTACAATCGCGGATTCTCGTGCACTATGTCACAAATCCTCAGCGGCTACAAGTACAGGTTATCGCAAGATGAAAAGACAACAATGAGGATTGTGAAGGTTGAAAACTACAACCCGGCACAACTGTTTGCGCGATGGAGCTTCGCATCTGGCTTCGTGTGATCATACAGCCACCCGGTCCACGTATGCAATGCAGTGGACGCAGGGCGCATTTCTCCGGCAATGTCCCTACTATTGCAGGGTGTGGAGCAGGCAGGTGTGAGAGGCATAACAATCATGCCAAAGAATGTGAAGACAATTCTCTATGACTGCTTGGCGGAGGCAAATGTCTCCACACCACAATCGACTCTACAAGGAGAATCTCAGGTGGGACACCCAATGCATGCCGCATGGGTGGTACAATTCAATGAGGAGATCTACAACAGGCAGGTGGTTACCCACAATATGGTGGACACAGACGAGGAAGATGCAGAAGTGGACAATTCAGACTGAGAGAGTCTGAACAAAGTTCCAACGGCAGCAAGTTGACAAAGGTTCAATCAGGCTATGGTCAACTGGCGTTTTGGGTTGGCGCTTTGGAGGTTAAGTAGAACCACCTTTTTCTAGATGTATTTTTTGATTGTTTTTTTTAAATTTTGTTTTTTTCTGGGAAAAATAAAATGTTATTGTTTCACTTTTCCGCTTTGTTTGCGTGTTTAAAAAATAACAGTAACTTAAACAAAAACACAAAAACAACAGATAAAAGTGATTGAGTTTGACACAGATTGGATCACAGCACCAGACCATTTCGGCTCAAAACAAGGACAACATTTTGATTCAATGATGCTGACTTTGATATCGCTTACAATAATCAGGGGAACACATCATATAGTATGATATGTGTTCTTGTCGGGTTAATGTTGTTATGTTATTTCACTATTGTTCCTGAACCAGACAATGTTTCACTTTTTGCTTCATTAATTAGTCTTTTGTGTGCCATGGCTCTTACAGTGAGTAGCTGCCCCGTGACACAGATGTTACAATAAAATCGCCATGTCCTCGAATTCGAGGACATGGCGATCTTGCTGTATCTGTAACGGGCTTCGAGTTCCTGACCTCTGCGCTGTCAGTGAGATGCTGCAACAAAATGCCCAAATGAATTTATTTGAGCATCTTGCGGCAGCAGTCTGCGGCAGCTGCTGCGCTAACCAGAGTTTTCCAGGTTGCAGTGATGACATTGCACCCTCGAGGCGGCAACAGGCCAGGGGAACGGACAGTCAACTCTTTTCTTTCCTTTGGCCTCTTGCTGTCAACTCCCTGGCATCTTTTGAAGCACCCTGGCCTGGCAGACGGTGCGCTGAACAATGCTTTCGACGAAAGCTTTGCATAGCGCACCATCTGCCAGATTCGAGGGTGCAGTCAGGACAACCACAATGTGGGATCTCCTGACTGCACCCTCGAATCACAACCGGCGGCAATTTGCCAGAGGCACAGTCGCATGCCTCAGGTCCCAAGAGGGTTCACCACTTCGAATATTATTTGAGGTACATTTCAACGTGAATGCTCTTCTTCTAATAATGTCAAGTCGTCGTTAAGACGCTCCCCAGTTGCCTGGTGAATGAGATTCATTCACCAGCAAACTGGGGAGCTTTGATGATGCCTTGGTCAGATTGGCAGGTGCGTCGATTGAGCAAAAACTTCAAGTCGTCGTTAAGACGCTCCCCAGTTGCCTGGTGAATGAATGATTCATTCACCAGCAAACTGGGGAGCTTTGATGATGCCTTGGTCAGATTGGCAGGTGCGTCGATTGAGCAAAAACTTCAAGTCGTCGTTAAGACGCTCCCCAGTTGCCTGGTGAATGAGATTCATTCACCCGCAAAATGGG
>Ga0126342_10015425_pt1 | contig 13397 bp, 12 predicted proteins | sample Cyp1metagenome_FD_92528 | JGI IMG/M metagenome (GOLD analysis project Ga0126342, IMG submission 92528) | Coral microbial communities from Lord Howe Island, Old Settlement Bay, Australia - Cyphastrea 1 metagenome | ecosystem: Host-associated > Invertebrates > Cnidaria > Coral ...
AACCACCTTTCGGTCAATCAGTGGCTTCGCTCTGCCATCCCTGATTCACAACAACCAACTTCTCCTATAGGTTTCCTATTTTTGAAACTTCCGCCACCGCCTTGCGCGGTACTACTGGTATACATAGGGACAACCAGCAATGTGATATTTGGATTTGTCTGAAACTGGGATATTGCCATGGGATGAAGGGTTCCCAGTTTCAGACAAATTCACGTTGTTAAAGTATTGATCACAATTAGAAATGGAATGGAAATTGACCATTAAATATTGATCATTATTAAATGGATGCTGAACATGGATCGAAATCCTATGTTGTGGGTATGGTCATTTTGGACGCATTCCATCCCATACATAATTCGCCCCAGCACAATCTCCCAGAGACATCTTTCCAGAGCCCAGTCTCCAGATTCCAGGCTCCATTTTGGGGGGTTGAACCACGATTGAGTGGAAAGTGTGAAGCACTTTGTAACCTGGTGAAATATGCCATTTGGTGCGGAACTTTTCAAAGAAATGCAATGTGGAAATGGAATTCATGACCCTTTTCCAGGTTGGAATAACCTACCCTGACCCTCTTTGAGGTTCAAAACTAGGAAATCTAATGAATTTTGGATAGGACATTTGGATTTCCACTCAAAACTCCTCGGGAACAGATTTCCTCGCGCTTCGCCCCTGGTGCGCCTCCACCTCTCCATTCTCCTTAGATGAAGCCAGAATCGCTTGGGTCTACCTCCACAGATGCTCCTTCCCATCCCTCCGTATTGATCAGTCCCAGCCACGTGGCCCTCGCCACCTGCAACATGAAGTTGTCAAGTTGTCAGAAGCGTCAGTGATCTACCCTCTGGTAATTTAACATAGCTATGGAAAATCACAATTTTTAATGGGAAAATCCACTATATATGGTCATTTTCAATAGCTATGTTAAATTACCAGAGGGTATGAACCAACTTGACTCTGGCATCCCCAAGCTTTCTCCCTAAACAGCTTCACCAAAAATTGACCACATAACTCTTCTCTGCAGCGCCTCCAAGAATGCCGCAGAGCATGCGATTCAGAATGTTCTCCCAGACCTGCCAAATGATCCCAATTTTGGGGGGTCCCACATCATCCCACATCATCCCACAGATTGCCAGATTGCCACAGATCAACAGCGCCTTGTCAGGTGACCGGTGCGCAGTATCCAGCGCCTTGCTGCCGTGCTGCGCTAACTCGAAAGACAAGTCCTACAGGGTGAGACAGCTGGCAGCTCGAAGGGGATTTTTCGGAGGAAGCTGACCAACCAATAGAGAAAACACAGAAAACCCACAAGAGATGTGAAGAACCCGTGACACCCGGTCCATGGCGCACATGGCCGCAGGGAACCACTGCGGGGGCACTTCGCCCTTTACAAAGTGCTGTACCACCAGATAGGAACACTGCTGAGACCTTGGCTGAGACACCATCATACGATGCAATTCTGGGCAAAAATGAATGGATTGGTTAGTTTCCTGGTGAGCCCTGCCTGTGTTGCCAGAAAGTTGGAAATCGACAACTGCATGAGCCTTCCATCTACACAGAGAAATGTACTCAATCATCACACGTCACACAAACCCGCAATCCCCATCCGATCCCATCCTACCATGTCATCATATCAACTCCATCCAATTTTCATCAATTTTCTAGATTACAATCTTGAACCTGAAAGCTTCGCATTTTTTAGCTTGGTTTGAGAGCATTACTGATTTAACCCAACAAATATGATGAATCCCAAGCTTCCCAAGCCCATCATCCAATCCCATCCCACAACATCCATCCCATCCCCTATCATGTGGCAACCCCAATTCCATAAACCTCTAATTTTAAGGAGGCTTGATGCAACCCATTTCTGGTAAGTCATTCGGGATGGTTTATTCTTGGGTTAACCCCATTAACCCCATTCTCCACGTTTGATGATACCCTCTGGTAATTTAACAGTTTGCTATTGAAAATGACCATAGAAATAGTGGATTTACCCATTAATAATGGTGATTTTCTATATCTACGTTAGTTTACCAGAGGGTACCTCTATTTTTCGCGCTAAATCACTGTAAATCATCACCATTTTCCAAGGGACACAGCGCATAATCTGCTGACCGCGGCATCGTTCACCGCACCTTTGGCGCTGCCCAAAAAGCGCAGCAGCAGCTGAGCCACGAGCCGCGCATGCTCCAGCTGCTCTGCTGGGGAGGAGACGGACCTGCAGCAGTTGGCAACCTATGGGAGTTTTAAGCATCCAAAATGGTGGTTGAAGCCCTCAAAAATGCTGGTTCCACCATGGAAAAATGATGGGTTTAAAGTTTAATATGGTTGAAGCCTCCTGGAATGGAGATGTTCGCCCAAAATAATATTAGATAGTCCCCCGAGATATTCTGCTTAGGTAACTTAATATTGGGAGATGGGATTACTACGGGTATAACCACTGCCATCCGGAAACCTTCAGGGTATCTTGGGTATATCATCTGTTGATCACATATATTCAGAATATTTATGAAGATGTGCGGCCAAACACACTGTCATCATTGGGTGATGTAGCAATCAAAATAGCGATATATGTGATCACAATATATACACTGTCAGAATATGTGCCGATCCAATGGCCATCATCACACAGTGATATTTTCCGCTTATCCAATGGCCATGTCCCCAAGATAAGGTTCAAGTCTCAGCCCGTGCAAATGATGTGACATGATAAATCTAGATAGTAGATGATAGTAGATATAGAACCATGCAGAATGCTTTATTTATATATATATACATATATATATACCTACAACTATATAATACTGTACTATATATATATAATGCGTATAATTATATATAACTATAATTAAATACATATTATATATAACTATAATCATATTACATATATATATATATATATGTTATATACGTATATAATATAACCACAAATGCCAACATACGAGTAGAGACAAGAAGCCCCCACCTGCAGATGAACTCCTGCACCTTTGGCAGCGCATTCTTCGCCAGCGCATCGTGCCCCGTGGCACTCAGCGCAGTCAAGGCCCGCAGCGCCCCAGTGGCGCGGCCGTCGCCCAGCGCGCTGACCATCTTGGGGATGACCTGCGCCAACGGGCAACCGTTGGCTGGCCCCGGTGGGGTGGAACAAAACATGGGTGAAATGCTGGGGATGTCACCAATAATTGGGAAATGTCACAAATGATTGGGAAATTCTGGGGAAAATTGAAAGTAGTGGGAAATCTTTGGGACATTATTGGGAAATGATTGAGAAGTTTGGCCATGAAGAGAGGTGTGGGGAGAATGTATCCTGAAAAAGCTGTAGGACAACAGAATCTGTGAAACTGTCGGCTGTTTTGGGCGTATGTGGGATTTGAGCAAAAAAAAAAGTGTGGATATATTCCAACTCAAGGAAAACACCCAGTTAGGATTGCGGCCACCAACATGTGAGAAGCTTAACGTTAAAAATGTAGGGATTCATTGAACTGAAGTTGATTGATCCAGTGATGATCCAATGTGGGAAATTATCATCAACAACTACTCTCCTACCAATGATTCGTCATTTCCCAACATCAGTAACGACCCCCACCGCTATCCCTTGAATCACCAACCGTCGCTGCAGAAAAAAAAAAAAACGCCCGCCTCGGCAGCCACGATTAACTCCTTTTCAGCAGCTTGCTGAATCAGCTCCTTGAGCCCAGATCCAGTCTGCACCATTTGGGGAGTTGCTAATAGAGGTTAAAGTCATGGAAGATCCCCAAGTCACCATGGTTGTTTCAATACTCAAGTAGTCTCATGACTTGGATGATTTGGGGGTACCCCCATGACTCAGGAAACCTCCAGATGGTAGTGGTAGAAGGATGACTCACCAAGGATGACTCACCAACTACAAACATGATGCCTGCAAGAAATCTGCTGAAGGTTGGGATTGTGTCAACACGTCTGGACAGAAGTCCACCATGCAAAAATGGAATGTGGAAGCCCGAAATGAGATGATTCAGCGCTGAAAGGTGGGTTGCTTCTGCTCCTGGCACTAGTCACCTGGATGAATGCTACAACTGGAGATATCACCTGCAACAATGAGGGTGGTCCAACAACCAACCAAGTTGTGTATGGCCTGCATTCACCAACTCGTAATTGTGAGACAAGCTACAGTAAAGTGACGTATTTTAGTCAGCAATACTGAGGGGATAAAGGGATAAAAATCAGAATTAAACCAATAAGCAATTTTAGGTCTGTATCATCCCAGAAGAATATCTGCCCTTCCACAAGAAAAAGAAAAACCGTCTATCAGCACTATTTTACCATAGAACAGAAGCAAATTACACTCCTTCTGCGCATCCAAAAGTAAACTCCAGTGATCATCCAAAGGATTATTTATACATCAACCAATAGTTTCCCTATATTTCCCTGTAGGTAAAGTGAAATATGTCATGCCAATTTGGCCAATGGTGACACCATGGTCCTGCACGCTGGCCAGGTGTGTGTGGGTGATCTCACCCGAGCTGAAGCCATCCTGCAAGATGACAGGCTGCCCTGGTATCACTGATTTTTCTTCACCATGTTTCACTGGTAGGGGTATCTACCAGAGTGATTGTCGTAAAAGCATTCCTCTATTCACACAACAAATGCCACAGTTCAGAATCACACATAGCCTCCTTCCATGAACATTTGGCAGTGTGTCAAAACCTTGTACCCCTGTAGTTCACATCAAAATAGCTGGGATTTATGGATGTTCATCCCCCTAAAAATGGTATTAATAGGTATTGATCCATACCCATTTATGAACCAGTTACCTGGGCCATCAATCGCACCCCATCAACGTCTCTGGTTCCTTGTAGATCTGCAACACTGCTTCGGCGGCCGAGGCAGTGTCGCGACCTTCGAGGTGCATCCGGTAGAAGGCATCCACGGCGGCATCCTGTGGGTGGGGACCATGGGTTTTGGAAAAAGTTGGGTGAATGAAGTTGCAACACGTTGCAACACATTGCAACACATTGCAACCATTCTAATCATTCTAAGGAACCATTTTTGGGAACATTTTTGACGATTTCCGGGAAAAAAAAGTAGAGGTTTTTGGTAGTATCTCGTGAGTGCATACTGATCTGCTATTTTTTGTGAATCATCGGTCAGCGTGGTCACCATGGCAACTGCTGGGATGGTCCTCCCCCAGTGATGAAAGTCCCGCCTTGATGGGGCCATGGCGGCTCCAGACCAAGCCCAAGACTTGGTGAAAGGCTCTGGCGGCTGCAGGTACGCCTAGTGGATTTCACAGCTCGAGCCGTTGGATGGGCCAACCTTCGATCTTAAGTGGCAAAGTCAACAAAAAAGATTACCTGTATGTGAAGTCTGGAGTCTAGATGATTCTAGATGTTTTATTGATGTTTCTTGTCACACTTGAATGGATATAGAATGATATAGACATATAGAGTATATTAATGGAGATACACTCATATACCCTCTGGTAAACATACAAAAAGCTATGGAAAATCACCATTTTCAATGGGTAAATCCACTATTTCTATGGCCATGGCTTCAATAGCTATTTTGACATAACCAGAAATCCACTATAAATGGCCATTTTCAATAGCAAACCGTTAAATTACCAGCGGGTAGACATCAAGAAATCATCGTTCCAAGCCCAACCTGCCACAGTTCCCACACCTCGCAGACGTAGCTCCACCACCACGCTGATGGCCTCCGTGACGTCTGTGGCCGTCTTGGAGCTCAACAAGCCGCGCAGACGCGCCTCACGCGGATGCACCAGGCGATTTGGCGGAACATCATGGGGTGAAGCATGGTGAACCATAGGGATTTCGGGGATGAATTTGACATTCCGTGATAAGGTTTTCCATTGGTTTTTGGCAGAGGAGAATGCTGGCGGCGAAATCCCAAGGGTCACTGGGGATGTTCTGAAAGCTTGTCGACCTTATCCAGTTTTAGAATATTTCAGACATGGTGAAGAAATGGACCCCGCTTTTCATGGGCTGGTTTTTATGGGAGTTCCCAATTCATTAGGTGGCTTATTCGGGAGATTCCAACTCTTGTATAGCCTTTGAGAGGAGCATAATATGTTAATATCATCCAGGAGGTTCCCCAAACTTCTTTGGGGTGAAACCATGCCTTAAAACAGGTTGAGGTCCTGCGCATGCCGTTCGTGGCGGTACCACTGGTATCCCATCTCAACTCGCGAGCCTCCTTCCATAACTCAGGGTCTGAAAATAGGGGTACCCCAAAATCCTATGGTTTATCATCAATGTTTTTCCCATTGTTTCCTACTAAAACAACCCACTTGTCCTATTAAAATTGGTGATTTGGAGGTATCCCACACGGATCACCACAGCACTTCGGCACTTCGGCACGCCTCAGCGGCATCCAAGAGCTCCACAAAGTGCACACGCTGAGTGTAGCACTGCTGCATACGCTGTAGGGCCTGCCAGGGAGTCACGGAGTCACCAATAAAACCCTACAAATTGTTGATTATAGGAATCTCAAAAAAGATAGGTTCAACTTATCACTATTTTATACTATTTTAGTGGGATTTAACTGTTCTATCGTTTTGGGCGGTACTAAAGTGATAGGGATTTAAAAATGGTGACAATTTTTTGGGTTGGAATGGACAATGAGAAAGAAGGCTGAAAATCGGTGGATTGAGCCAAAATGAAAGGGTACCCCGCAGCCATCCTGTAATGATGGTCTACTTTCAAGTATGATGTACCATCTGGTTATTTAACATAGCCATGGAAAATCACAATTTTTAATGGGTAAACCATCTATAAATGGGCCATTTTCCATGGCTATGTTAAATAACCAGATGGTAAATGAAAATTGGTCAAAAGGGGGAGGAACATTGGTGACTTGGACAGGTCGATCTGGCTAAAGGAATTCCATGGAATACCAGTCCATATCAATTGTGCGTCTATACATATACAACATATAAAAATGATGCAAACGTATACTAAGAATGATACTTGGCATGATTATTTCTTTGTTTTTTTTTCCCTTTTTGCAATTATATATATATATAATTATATACATACAATTACATACACATAATATTCATATAACATATCAATCCCCTCCAAATATATGGTGTAGAATATGGGTGTAGAATAATTTCCCCTCCATATACACATCAACTGCGAATATGGTGTAGAATCCCCATCGCCATCCACCTTTGATCCCGTTGATCGCCCCGCCTCCCGCTGCTTCTCCCGCGCCGCGTGCCGCGCCGAGGCCGACTCGCCGGCGTCCTCGGCGGCCTCGCCGTTGGCCTCGAGGTCTTTGTCGACTTCACGGGCGATGCTCACGTCGGTCTCCTGGCTGTGTTGTTGGGGATACATCAGTAAAGTAACGGGGAAAGATTGAAATTGGGGTTCACCAACTTCAAACATCTTTTGGGATCCAATCCCCCAAAAGTTGATGGCCATTTGATGTTCTAAGTGGATTTTACATGGTTTTACTGCAAGTTCAGTCGAAACAATCCCCAGCATTCCCCCAAACCTGCCCCAAGGATAACATTTTGGTACCTCCAAAACATGAAGTCTGAAGTCTTGCCAATTCTTCAAACCTATTTTTAAAAAAACATCAACAAACCAGATCTCCCCATCCTTTCCAACCCTTGCCCCCGCAAGCAGCGTCTCCGTCTTCCCCTTGCAGCGCTTCTGTCGCTTCTCCGGCGGCTCCGTCGCGCCCTCGGCGTCGGCGTCGGCGGCGTCAGTGCCCTCGAGCTCGGCCAACTCTTCGGCCTTCAACTTCTTCACGCGCTCCTGGTGGGAACCCGATGGATGTTGAGGGGTTGTGGTCTGCAAGAAGAATGGGTGGAAAATATGATGGAATATGTATAACTGTATAACTGTAGAACTATGATATGGAAAATGGAATCCGTAAATGTAAAATTGGGATGGGTGGAAGCAATTCCGAACGGGGCCGTTCGGAAGTCCATGTCAACATCTAGAGATGCTGAGACGTCAGGACTCGCGATGGACTTGCTGCCGGTGTTTTTCATGTTTTTCTGCAAATCCTCTACCTGTCACATCTGTGGGCACAGCGGCCGCAAACCACGTGCTGATAAACGCCCGCGGGCTGATGCAGGCTGTTCATCTGTTGTTCATCTGCTGTTCTGCCATGAAGAGTCTGATGTTGCTGCATCAAATCAGACTCTCAAGCAAGACTCTTGCCAGAAGCCGGGGCAATCCAAATTCATAAACTGTGGGATGTTTGAAAGACTTGTGCGAAACAACTTCAATTGGCCCACCAAGAAGGGGAAAAGAGCTTCCATGTTGCAAAGTTGGCGTTCACTTGGAAGTGCCCTGGGAAATTGCCACGCTTGACTGGATGGCATCTGGACCAAAACAATATTGGTTGGCTATCTACATCCGTTCCGTGCTTGCAAACCTTTGCTGTAACTTAAACAAGAATCAAGTCTCGCTACCGTCTTCGCGGCAGCAAGTTAATGGCGCCATCTGTACGAATAAAGCGAATTCGGCCAAACAACAGTTTCTTGCCCGAATAAGACTGTGGCAGGACTTGAAGCCTGGAACTGGTGATGGGCAGCAGAATGTAATGCTGTCACAAAAACTGGTGAAAATCTGGACGATGAATCCTCGCAGGCTCCTTGTACAACCAACCCTACGACATGGTACCTAAGTTTTCTTTCCGCTGCTCAGTTCGAACAAGTGGCAATCTGTTGCTGCCACAGACTAAAGCTTGAACCAAACTTATAGCACCATGGAAGATGAACCACCCTGGGGTGGACGATTCCCCAACCGGGACAACGGATGACTCTTGACAAATGTGTCTTTCCAAACCACTAATCATCTGGGGCCCAGGAGAATCGAAATAAGCCGCTCAGTCGTCCACGAACATCCACTCTTCTGAGAGCTCACAATCTCGGCATTTCTCTGGCTTCGCGCAGCCCTTGATGGCAATGGCATAAGGTGAGAAGTAGACCTCTTTGCTGCAAGATCCGCAGGGTACGCTGAGGTTGTTTGCATCAACTTTAGCACCACATTCAGCGCACAGCACTGCCTGGCAAGGCCGCAGTGGCACGGGTCACCCCAGTCAGACTCACATACGACCACCTGTCCTATCAAGATATCTGTCTGGGATGAAAAATGATCTGCTACATGTCCTCCCTGCTGTGAAGTTACAATTGGTCCAACAAATAAATACGAAAGCATCCTGAGTCAACCAACCCTCCTTGTCTCACCCGACCTGATACTTGTTGATTGTATCCAGGTACTCTTGCTGTCGCAACTTGAATAAAGCGCCGCACAACTCGCAGATCTGGGAGCCGTGGGTGGAAGACGGTGTAGAACTTGCTGAACTCCCTGCCTCAACAGATGTCTTCTCTTCGTCGAGAGCCAGTTGCATTGGGTGTGGTTTCAGCTTCAAAGCGGCACAAATCTCATTGCAGGTGTGCCCCAAAAAGCACTGATCCATACCATCCTTTCCGAGATTTCCTCGCCCGAACAGATCTTTGTTGACGCAGTGGATCTGAGGATCTGTGAGGATGGAGGACTCAAAGCCCTGCAGGTCAGTGACCATCATCTGCCCACCTGCAAAAAGGAAACAGGTGGTCAGCAGCAACAGGATGTCAACACGACAAGGATGGGCCGTGGCAAATGTCATCAACCACTATAAACTAGTCATCTGTGTGTGTGTGTGCGCGTTTGCTTGGTGATAATGCTGGCCTGAGTGACAAAACGTAAAGTGCGAGAATGCCTCTGCCAGTTTTGCTCCCTCAGCAATGAACCCAGAGTTGTTGGTGTACTTCTGGTACTTCCCCTCAAGAAACGGCTCCAAGGTGGCATGTCGGCCGATGGGACATCCGAGCAATTCCACTTGCCAGCTCTCCAAGAACTGGATTGGCGCATCTGGAAAACGCTGAGCAAAAGCTTCTCCAAAGAACTTGGCATAAGCTTGTGTCTGAACATCTACCAAGCACTCTTTCTCAGCTTGCACTCCAACCTTGTGCACCTATGCAGGGGTCGAGGAACAATATTCCCAGCAACTGTCATTGCGCAGAAGCTCGTGCAGAAGTTCTGTTCTTGCTACATCCAAACTGCATGTAAATGTCTTAATCTTTGTGTATATTAAAACATACTGCAGGAATAAAATTTGGCCTTCAGAACAAAGCGCTTGCCATCCTCAGTGGTGGCAGGAAACGCATACCTCATGGCACCTTCCGCAAATGGTTCTGGTCGAATGTGCAACTTTCGAACCACCGTGTTGCGCTGCGGATCTGAGGTCAGCCCAACAACTCGCAAGTGAGTCACAAAGGCGTCATGGAGAGGCCAAGACTTCCAAAGCAGACAATTTCGATCTGTCCAGAAAATCGCCACCTTCCTGAACTGACGGGCCACATGATTTCCAAGTATCAGGGTGAACTACGCATTTTTGAGTAACCACTTGAATTCCCCAACAACTTCATCCAAGCTGCACACTGAAAGTCAGACTCCCACCATCAGGGTCTCGTCCAGATGACCTCGCTGCACTGCCACGTGACAATGACAACGTTTCCCTGGTGCCCTTGAGGATACAGCTGACGAGGTCATCTGCTGAAGACTGCGGCTGGAAGGCCAGCGTTTGCAGCGGCTTTGAAGGGTGGGGATGATCTTTGCGCAGTTCCTGGTTTGCAGAGACGAAAGTAAAAAGCGGTGCAAATGAATGTTGGCCAGGGACATCTTCCAATCTAAAATAATCTGAAAGTTGACAAAAAGGCCCACATTATTGGAATCTGAGATTCGGCAAAAACGTCAAACATCTTGTCACACAATGAATGCGCCACTGTTGAGTATTTCAACACCAGCAAATTCAGCTGGAGGTCGATTGTTGTTGCCATCATACTGTCCGTCAACCCCCACTGAGCCGCATCATCTGGGCTCAGGTCGAAGTTCCTTCAAAAAAACGGTGAGAAACGTTGAACATGCCGTGCAACATGCCTCTATTTGCCTCCTACCATCAGTGAGTCGGGGATCCGGGACATGAAATCAATTAGATAGTTTCAAACAAGCCACAGTGGCAGCCACCGTTGAACTTTTTCCATGGCAGCATGATTTGCAAATCGCTTGCCATGAGGTGGGGCATCACAAAGAAGGTAAAGAATACGTGTTTTCACCTGCCACTGGAGCTTTGTTGCCGCATTGAGCCCCCCAATCACATCTTCGCAAATATCACCCGATTTGGCCCCTGCTTTGGCTTCGTCGCTGGCTTCAAGAGCAGATAAGAACGAGCTGACTTCCGTCAGATCATTCCTCGAGTGCTGCGGCTCTCCAATAAGACCCCAGAGCTTAATACTCTTCCAAACAGTCTCTGATATGGCTTCACTTCCCGTTGTTCTCAGCTAATTAGACTTGAAAATCACAACAAGTTTCGCTGCAAATCTACTGGGAATCAGCGCCCATTTCCATGGAAGCTAAGGGTAGTCAATACGTGGCACAGTACAACTCATACCCACTTCCAAAAGACAAAGTGGAAGGGCGCAGCCAAGAGTCGAGAAAGGCAAGATTTCTATCGGCCTGCGGTACTGGTGATCCCTGTAAGCAACAATCGCAAAACGGACATTGCCTCCGTGACCCAACATGCTGCAAATGCGACGTTGGATCTCACCGACCTTTTTCTTTGCTGCTTTAATGACTTGTCGCATTGAAGGGGTGCAGTCCATGACGAAGCACACATCTATGGCTTTCGCAGAAGGTGCCCGCGAAGAGGCCTCGCACATGGCTTGGTCGAGCTTTGAAGCCCTCTTCTCTTTGAGAGCTGCCTGCTGCCTGGGCGGCAAGAGCTTCTGCTGGCTGAGTTCCAATGTCCAGTCTTTGGTTTGTGTTCTGGGATCCCAGCGCTAGATGGCAAGCATAAAATCTCACTTACACTTGTAACTTTCCAATTTTTTTTAATTGAGGCCAAGTTGCTGCATTATCGCAGCTTGCTTTGCCAGCTTCTCCCATTGCTCACTGTTGAGATCATCCAAGTTCGGCAACTCTACTACGGACGACATGACGACCAGGTCGCTGAGGTGGCAGCACAAGATGTTGAGGTATAAAAAAGGCTGCTGGAACAGCGAGGTGGGAATGAGATGGATCTGCTGCACTTTTCGTAAGACAAAAGTTCATTCACGTTCTCAACACTCCGAGGGGCGTAGACCCAAACAAATGGAGAATAACTTCCACCGACCCTGAAAGTCACATGGGTACAAAGAAATTCTTGAAGCCATGGCACAAGAGTCCTCCTTCCTTCTCCTTCCTTCACACATGTGTTTCTGACCACCTTCCTCTCTTCACCCCTTCCAACTCCCGCATGTTCCACCCCTCCAACCACCCGCCCTGCCCATCCCAAACCACCGGTCCTGGATCTCATTCAGTAACTTGGTGGCCTTGGCACGTTCATCCCCGGAGCCTTTCAGCGCAGGACCATAGGGATGGAACTCCACCAGCTTGCGCACCAGCTGCATGGCCGCCTTCCTCGTGCTGCTGGAGGATTTGGGGAAGCCACATGGCTGTGGGGAATGGATTGCCCCTGTTTTTGGCTGGTCTAAACTCTGGAGGTTGGGCAAAGCCGTTTTGAACCACAACCACATTTTGTTCGGGAAGTAAGATTCTGGTCATGGATGAACGTTGAAAGATGTTCAGGGGGCTAGGGCCCCTTACACAAACTAGCTGGCGTCCTGAAACCTTCCAACTTTCAGAAACAAGGTTCCAAGCTGGCATGGGCCAACAAATAATATGGGGCACTGTCAACTCGAAAAACTGGATGTCAAGGATCATTCTTAGTCTTAAGATTCTTAAACTTTCCACACCAACATACAGTTTCTTGGTTCACATCCGGTTTCCCACGCCCGGCAGTGTCCTGGACATGCTGGCCGTGTCCTGCATGCGTCGGATCGCCAAGTCCAGGACCCTCGGCCAGAGCTCCCTGGCGACCGTGGATCGGCCCCATCCAGTGGGGATGCCATAAGTCATATAAATTATCTAAGTCATATAAGTGGTATAGCCGCTTATAGCCAACCAAAAAAAACTTGGGGAGATGAACCAAACATCATGCGGTTAATCTTAGACTGACGCTGCAATTGAAGCTATCTTGATAGCTGGGTGTGAAATATTCCTGCATCGAAATTGTGGAAAGGACTCAATTCAAGAACCAGTCACCAATGTTTAGGCAGGGGAGGGTGACGCTAACTTCAGCAATAGAGTGTTATCCCCATTTGGACAATCAACCATGAGAGTACGTTTTCACCACGACTAAAACTAGGTTTCCAAACCACGACAAAACCCGGCTGCGAGCCACGACAAGGACCAAAGATTTAACCACGACCGGCAAACACACCATCGACTGTCTGCGTTGCCAGCAATCACACTCTTAATGAACTGGTTTCATTGTGTTTTAATCAATGAAATGCTTCATTA
>Ga0126342_10015426_pt1 | contig 13395 bp, 13 predicted proteins | sample Cyp1metagenome_FD_92528 | JGI IMG/M metagenome (GOLD analysis project Ga0126342, IMG submission 92528) | Coral microbial communities from Lord Howe Island, Old Settlement Bay, Australia - Cyphastrea 1 metagenome | ecosystem: Host-associated > Invertebrates > Cnidaria > Coral ...
ATACATATATATATATATATAGATATACATATATGTATACATACATATATATATACATATATAGATATTTACATATACATATATATACATATATATACATATATACATATATATATATATACATATATATATATAGATGAACATCATCCATGGACTGGGACTCCCGTTCTTAACCAACCTGCAGGGGGGCGGCATTGGGTCAGTACCTCAGTTTTAAGGGGATGAGCTACCGGCGTTTTTCAACGTGAAAATTGAAAGTACACCATTTGTAGATCAATTTCCCAGCTATAAATGGTTATAAATGGTTAGTTTACACCATTTGTAGATAAATTGTTGATTTTACTTTACACTAAAATTTGTAGAACACTTTAGATCAGCTCCATGGCAGTTTTGTTCGGGGACTTTCCAGCTGCGTTTGACACTTGGATTTGTAGATGTGGATCTATCATGATACGAGTCATGATATATTACCCTCTGGTTATTTAACATAGCCATGGAAAATCACCATGCTACTAATAGGTATTTAATAGGTATTTAATGGGTAAACCATCTATTTCGATTAGGGCCATGGCTGCCATGGCTATGTTAAATAACCAGAGGGTATCATTTAAAGATATTTAAAACTAATAATTGGGATTGGGCTGCAAAAAAAACATATATAAAAAAACTGGCAGTGCTCTTCCTGATGGTATGGCTCGCAAATTGGAGTAGTGAACCATGCATTTTGATGGGGTCATGTTGGATTTTTGACCTGTCTAAACGGTGGGAAGTCTAAAGTGGAGATCCATGAGCCATCCCGTTGTGTTGATCAAAGTTCTTGATATAAACGATGCCAAACATGGCTGCCCATGGTGTTGACAGGGATGACAATCCCAGTTTCACGATGAAATCTGCACGAATATCTCCGATGAGACCCGGAAATCTGTGTCTATGTTTGTCAAGTATATTAAACTACGGATGACCTTGGTCTAAGTTGCCCATTTCCGAACTCATCTCCCGTTGGCATGATGCCGTGAACCGCGACTCGAATGAGTGCGGGAAAAAAAGACGCGCATGTAGCGATGGAAGTTTGGGTTAAGTGGGTGAACCTCGGATGGGGATATCCGAGATAAGTCCGAACTTCTCCTAACCAGAAGTGTCAAATGTCTACAGTAGTAGATTGGCCATGTGAATGGCAGGGGATTCGGTGGTTTTCAGGCCCACGAATTTCAAAGGTCACACGAGTGCTTGGCCGCCTGGCTAGTTGAGATGATGAAATATGATCAACGGATGATTTGGGGATGGGAAGCACATGTTTTCACGAAAGTTTCAGGTCCGATACTTTTTTTCAGCAGATCATCTATGATTCAATCTATGATGATACCCTATGATATTATGATTCAATCTATGATGATACCCTTGTATCATTAGCATCTTCTGGCAACGGAAGATGTTGGCTGAGGATGTCTCCAGTGACTGAGCGAGCCGCGCCATCTGGCAATTGGCAGGTCTGAGCCAGGTCGAAGAGAAAATTCCCAGATACTGCTGGTTTAACCAACAATAGCGAAAGGGGATGGCGATATTTTTTTTTGGATATCCCCTGTTTGTGTCATCCAACATGGCTTAAGATGGAAAAACAACACCGAACTAGCCATGGAGGTTGCTGCGAAAATGAACGAACTAAATCGTGGGTTTTCCAGCAAACTATGTTTGAGTACCAACGGGTAACGGCGAAAAAAAAGCAGTAGAGAGGATGATTGGGATATGTTCGGATTAGCCTAACTCAGTACTGCAACTATTCCAAAATGACCTATTGGCCCTTTATGATCTTTATGATCATGTGATTGAACCATATTACACCCAGCAATGCCTGGATAGGAGTTGACGACGCAGTCGCACGTAGCATGGGCATGCATGGGCCCGTTACTGTACCAGAGACAACTGGAAAGGGGAGAAGGACAAGCGATTTGCGGGGGTACCCTCTGGTAAACTAACATAGCTATGGAAAAAGTTCCATTTATAATAGGTAAATAAACTATAAATGGGCTATTTTCAAGTTCGCAAACCGTTAAATTACCAGAGGGTACACTATGCGACAATGGTTAAATGAACTGCTACTGCTACGGTGTGGGTTTATTGAATCCACAGATATCTGGGAGATATTCTCCCGGAATAGAACCTGGAAGTGGCGTTGGGGAAAGCTAAATAAAAAAACGGTGCTTTTTGTCCCTTTCAGAAATGAGCAACCCAGAAGATCGACTAATTCTACTGAGAGGATTCTGAAATTCGAAGGCATGGTGATTTTTTTATTCTACATCCCTGCCGTTGATTTAGAATTCAACTCAGCCACGTGCAAACTCTTTGACCCTTTGTGTCGGGATATATCAGGATAAATCTCACAATGGCAGTTTCCCACGACAGGATGTTGGAAGGTCTGGTCTGGACCTCGACCGAAATTCGACCTGGCTTTCACTGCTGACCTGTCCAAGCTGGTCACGTTTTCACGGACCTACAGATCGCAGGAAAAGAATGGTGCAGCTTTTTTGAGCAAGGGGCAAAGTGCTCGGTAAGCGAGGTGGTTTTGAAGATCTCCCGAGCTATAGCTGGTGTGTGATTTCAAAATATTTCAAATACCATCTGGTTATTTACAATAGCTATGGAAAATCACCATTTTGTAATAGGTAAGCCATCTATTTCTATGGGCCATCTATACCATGGCTATGTTAGTCATAACCAGGTTGGGTAAATTTTGATGACTTGATTGTTCCCCATGGCATGATGACACCCTCCGGTTTTCTCAAACATGGCAGTGGAGATGCCTCATTTATGCTTGGTTTTCCCAGCAAACCTCATTGAAGCCCTCTGTTTGTAGGGGAATTTCCAGGCCAGCCACGTTTCCAGTAGGTGTTCAGGAACATAGTTGCAGTAGGCTTGGAGATACCATGCTCAGAGTGAAACTACGTGAGAGTTTCAACATTGAAAGACCTTGGTGATGTTTCGTGGCCAGCCATATTTTGAGCCATGGAGCACTATCATATATTATATATATTATATCATATTCAACCTCGCAGTCAAATTTCCTCTTGGGTCAGGTACGCACCTGAATATCATATTGTTGGTTATACCACCAATTATGTCATGCCGCATCAAAACATCGGATATTTCCAATTGATATTTCACATATCATTATAACATACCATTCATTAATGTCTAATTAATTAGTTTTTTTTTTTTTAAAAAAAAACTTTAAAAAAAAACTAACATCACTATTTTTATATAAAAAATAGATAGAAATAATATCTAACAAACATTCATTAATGATGATTAATTAGTGATCATTAATATGTATAACTATATATAATTATATATGTACATCACCCCACTGAATCCTGATGTGCCATATGTTCAATCATTCAAAAAAGCCTATTAGTTCATATCCAATAAAAAACATTTAAACACCCACTAAATCTCGGAAAAAAATGAGAAAAGTGTGTCCATGTTCATCTCCACTAAAATCCCATTAATTTCCATGTTTAAAACCCATGACATCCCATTAAAACCCAATAAAACCCATTGAAATCCCATTAAATTCCCATTAAACCATATTAAACCATCCATTTTCATATCTAATGATTTTTTTTTTTTTTTGTAATTTCAAATCCATTTTCAGAATTCCATGATCCATCACCTCATATCGGAGTTTTTGGGCCAGGATGAGTGGCAAGATGACTGGGACAGGGGCCAAAGGGGTCCCTTCTTCCTGGCAAAGGATACTCTGCAGGTTCGGGGACGGGGACGTCGTCGCCGTCGATGATGTTCGATTCGGTAAACATCGTGGTGTTTTTGTAAAAACAGGGGATTTGTTTGTGGTAACAACTGAAGGGGTTATCCTAGTGGGAGTTGTTTAGTGGGATGTTTGTGGGAATTTCATGGAATTTTCATGAATTTTCATGGATTCTAGAGATTTTATGGGGCTTGTTAAGCAACAGAAATTTGTGCTTTGAGAGATGGAGGAAGAGTTTTTCTATCTTGCAGCGATTTTAGGACTTGAGGCACCATTCAGACGTCGTTGGATGGCCCTTTTTCAAGTGTTTTTCCTCGCTTGGCTGAAGATCACTGGTCAAAACTACCTCACAAGTGGTGCATTTTGCATCATCTTGCCAGATGAGACAGGGTGTTTCCCATATGGTGTATACATATCTCAACATATCTCAACGCTTCAATGGAAAAACGGCTGCACTTCACAAGGGGTGCTGGCTCTCCATGTCGATTTACCCAGACCTCAAGGCTTCCGTTTTGTTCCTTGGTTATGCCCTAATGTCGTGAACAAATATCCCCACTTGATTGATTCCATTTGCAGCAAGCTTTGTTGCGCATATTGCAATATTCCAAAGTTTTCTAGGGACATTGATCACCCACGATTTTAAACTGGATGGCCCTGTTGGTTCTCAAATTTCTTGACCTCTTCCAGTTCCAGGCTTCTCCATTTTTGTCATCCTATTACATTTTGAAAGAGGCTGCGAACATTTCAGAATCCCATGCCTAGTTCATGTCAGTTGGATGTTCACCATTTTGCTGTGAAGTACTGTACATACGTAGTTATGTTAAACTACCAGAGGATGCCTTCATCTCGGTAGTATTTTATAGATTTCATCTAATTAATGGATTCATAATTAGCAATAATTAGTTGTAATCCAATTATGAATATATTTAAGGTTTTTGCTGTTTTCGGTTCTGTTCAAGTAGTGGGTAATTTTGCTGTATTTTTTTTTTAATTCTATAGATTTAATCCAGTTCATGTTCTACTTATCAAAATATCTCAAAATTACCAACAGTATTGTTACGATAGTCAATAATACCACTAATAATAATGATGATAGTAATAATAAAATTAATATACGTATAGATCATTGTCACAATTTGTATTATCAATAATTGGTTTCGAATCAAATTTGATAATTCTTATTTATCAAACATCTGATAATTGTATTGATATCAATTCAACAGTTATCAAATAATTACTGTATTAAAATCAATAATCAAATCATATTATGATAATTATTATCAAATTTGATTCGACATTTGAACATTACACCGCAAGGGTTACGGTGGACAACATTTCAGGCCATGAAGAAGAGCTGCGAGTGGGGTGGTCGTTTCAGCCACGCCCGGGAGCCCGTTTGGAGTGTTAATTTAGGGCTGGTTTATAAAGATGTATGTCTATAGCGGAGTTATATGTCTATATACATGTTAATACTATTTTATACTAGATGTGTGCATATCTAATTGATATGTATATGTATATAATTATATATTATATATATATATGTTAAATATATATATATATACATATAAAGAGTGGATTTGTGCCAACACCTATTTTTGTTTCCCAGGAAGCAATATCGGAAGCCATGTCAATCAGCCAGAGGGTTTGGGGCACTGCTATGGCGATCTGTCAATACTACCAGACAACCCTAAATTCTGGTTGGTGGTTTGGAACATTTTTTATTTTCCATAATATATGGGATAATTCTTCCCATTGACTAATATTTTTCAAGATGGCTAAAACCACCAACCAGTTGTTCACATTGCAAAACAAATAGATCCTTCTGTTCATGTTCGGCATGTGAACTACAGGATACAAATAGGTAGATATAAATAGCTCAACAACATTCAACAACATGTTGTCGGTGGAGCCGCAGATTGTGGGCAGTTTTTTCATCTTTTTCATGGTACAGTAGGCCATCACATTGTTAGTACATGTTAGTACCTAATGCTCACTCACCAAATTATGGTGCTCGAATTGTCGTAAAAATTGTATGTCCCATCCTTATCCATCCTTGTCATTTTGGATGAAGCTGTTGACATTGGCATGGATGGCTCAACCACCAAGTGCTAAGGATGTGGGCCGATGCAGCCGCACCGTGGGTAGCTGGGCATTTCAATGGTTTCAGCAAGAAAAATGGTGAATTTAAGGAGATCTTGATGGGATTTAATGGGATGTGAGTGGGCGGATTTAATGGGATGTAAATGGGATATGTAACCAACTTGATATATTTGGGAGTGTGTCTGAAAATGGGGATGGTCCCCCAAATAATGTAGCCGTTTTTATCTTGGGCAAATGGTGATAAACATTGATGAACCAGCAATGGAAGGGGTTACATTTATTTTCAGACACACCCTCATATGGGGAGTTAATGCGGATTTAATGGTATATCAATGGGATAAAGTGAGATAAACATGAGATACTGGGATATCATGGGGATATCATTGGGCTTCAGGTATCATACGATGTTGGAAAACTGCCACGATAGGTTTAACAGGGTTTAGCCTATGAACATAGGGGGGAAAAACATGCAGGCTGGTTTGTAATTACACAAGACTACCAGAGTGTAAGCTGATTCCGATTCTTTTTTTTTCGATGTTCGTCACCTCGCTGGTACTTCATGGTACTTCAGGGTACTTGGATCATCCGGTGAATTGCCCAAAAGCACCAGTTCTATCGGTTTTTTGGCGAAGATTTTGCCGCTAAATCCATCTTTGAGTTCTTGAGTAATTACTATATTATATCATACCATACCATATCATATCATATTATATTATATTATATTATATTATATTATACCATACTATATTATGTTCTATTCTATTCTATTTTATTATGGCCATTTGGATAAGTCTTCCTTTCAATAGTCCACATTCGCATGTCCCTGGGTGAAATGGGAACTTAAAGTATCTAATATGATATTATATGATCATGTAACATGAGTCAGAAAATGGTCAGATAATGTCAGATTCTACATATATACATAATTATATACGTATATGATTATATATATGATTATATATATGATTATATATATTTGATTATATATATATATATATGATTATATATATATGATTATATATATGATTATATATATAATCACATATATATATATATATAATCATATATATATATATATATATACATGTTCGCCATCCGAAAATGGATGTCATCCCCTTGGTCCACTGGTGCACTGGATGCTGGATCAAGGTTGGGGCCACATCTATCCGGAGTTCTTTGGACAGGTGGGGTTGGTTTCGGCCATGGGGGGGTTGGCTTTCCCCAAGGAAAATCGTCACTTTTTGATGGGTTTTTGCAGATTTGGAGGTTTGCTAATGGCTGGGGGTACCCCTCGTTCTCATCCATTGATGGGATTTTCCATGAAATCAACCATCCATTTTGGGGTACCCCCTATTTTCAGAGAAACTCCATATGGTTTGATCATGTTGTAGGATTGTGGCAATTTTCCATAATGATAGTATCAGATTAACAAGCATATTGTAACCTCGGGGAATCAATCACATTTACAATGTTTTTTTCCGATATGGTTTTCCGCATCTTGTATTTCCCATGGCGTTTCGCCAGGTGAGTACTGCCAGTGCCTTGTTGCGCCATTGTGCCGGACCACGCTTTCGCAAGGTGCGGGTTTGGTACGGTGCTGGGACTTGTTTCGGGCTGAGATTGGGATGACTGAAGACCTGCAAACATGGAGCCTTAACATGTCATCACCACGAAAAATCTCATGAAAACCCTCGAAAATTGGGATCGGATGAATAAAGCCTAAACAAATTGGGATTGAGGATGATTGAAACCCTAAAGTTGGGAGGAATTAAAGTAATTAAATCCAATTGTTAATGGAAAAACAGAATCATGTAACATGTAACAATCCTTCCCACAATGTTTTCATGGCAGACGGGAGATCCAAGAGTTGGAGACCTATCCACGACCTTTGGGACCGGGACCCTCTGGTAAATTTAACCGATGGAAAATCAGACTTTACAAAAGGTGAAATTTATATTGGATTACCAGATAGTATAGCTTGCGCATCCAACTGCTGATGGAAACGATTGTGTGATGTCATATCACTATTAGCATTAACAAGGAATCCTGGTTGGTGGTTTGGAACATTTGGATTATTTTTCCATATATTGGGAATGTCATCATCCCAACTGTTACTCACTCCATCATTTTTCAGAGGGGTAGGTCAACCACCAATTAGATGTCATTAAAATTCCCATTAGATCCTATTAAACAACCATTAAAAATCCCATTCAACCACCATTAAACCACCAATTAGAATTATATTGATGTTCACCAACCAGCATATATATATACACATAGATATTATAGGTATTATAACCACTATTATGATATAATCCCATTATTGATGATTATCCCATTATCAAACTGATGTTTTACAATCGTTTATGAAAAGTTGGGTCAAATCTTAAGGCCCAAGAAAACCGCAGTGCTTTAGATTCCATTAATTGCCATCCAATGAGCCTCCAATTTTGGTTTCGGTCATATTTTTACCAAGAACATCCAAGAACATCTAGCTATACCTATTTTTGAATTGGATGGTTTGAGTCAGGCAGGGCTTTTGCTGAAAAAAACACCATCATTTTACTGTTCAAACTGATGGCTAAAAAGTGGTTGTATCATGTTGGATTCCATGGTGGTTGTAGATCATTGGTGAATATTCGCCATCAATATCATAGATTAATTTAAGCCATGTATCTATATGATAGTCTACCCAATTTCCAATCTAATTAGCCATATATAATCCAGTAATTTAGCCTACATTCCATTCATGTTTGCAAGGCATTTCTCATTCTTTCCCCCTTCCCCGTTTTTTGACGCAGGACTTCTTCACGTTCAACGTCTCGGCGCAAGTGGTGGCAGAAGGCGCCTCACCGTGGCCGTGGAACATCGGAATAGAAATGGATAGAAATGGATATCACTACTGCAATAAATTTAGACATGAAATCGCTGAACATTTGTGGTATTACATGACCTGTGAGCTATTTTTTTAGATGGCTTTTACATGCTTTTTCAAGTTTGGTAAAAGGACACACTTACTTGTTGAAACATGATGAAACATGGCCAGTGAAAAATTTTCGTGCCATATAAAAAAAATGATCCTTCCGCAGGGCCCTTACCGGTGGACTGCAGATTGCTGGAGCCGCATTATGCCGGGTTCCCATGGTGGCGTTGATCCAAACGGCGTTTCAGGTTGACCCACTGGGATCCACTGGGAAATCTTTGGCTGGTTGACCATCTGGTATATATATAGATATAATATATATATATATATTAAATATATACCTGGTATCTATGGGATATATATATATAGATATAGATATAGATGGGTTTTTCTGAACAAAATGGGCAGATTCGGTTCAAAATGATAAAAATGCTATGTCATGCTTCATGAATTCGGAACATGTCCGAATTGATGAGAGGGAAAATTCACGGAGACACCATAAAAAAACCACCGACTTGGATGGTTTTTCACGGTTTTCAGCTCTGAATGCTACAGATTTCCCCAAGGGGATTTCACCACGGCCCTTCCGTTCCCCAGTTCACCAAGGGCCCAACGACGGGTGGGTAAGTTTCGGGTGGGATCTCCACGGGCCAAGGCAATTGTGATGGCGGCACTGGGTTTGCTTGCCCTGGTATCACTCCTGCAAGTGACTTGGCGCAGAGTGGAGTGGCAAGTCATTAACTAGTGAGCATTTATCATCATTTATCATCATTTATATATCCAAAAACTTTCAAGTCATTACACTATTGCATTTATATGCATTTATCATCATTTATATATCCCAAGAACTTTCAAGATCTTTCAAGTCTCATGCCTTCGGGGTGAAAGACCAAGAATTTGTGAAAAGTCTTTTCTTGCTTTCTCCTAGAGTCGATCTTTCTTTGGCGTCGGTGTTTCAGGCGTCGGTGTATCCGTATGAATACAGTTAGCATCAAGTTTTTTTTTGCCTCCAATAATGAGTAGACAACAATGTGATATGTGCAATATACAATACTATATAATTCTAATACATATACATGATACATGTATATAGATTCGATTAGATTAGGTTAGATTGGGTTAGATTAGATTAGATCAATTTGGATCAGATTGAATGATAGATAGGATTGGCTTCAATGAGTTGAGATTCGATTGGATTCAATCGCTGAGATGGAAAAAGAATGCCAACGTCCATATCTCTTCCAAAAGTGGTGCAATTATCCTATGAACTGGTGTGAATTTGGCGGCAGCTGCCGCCCGTGGTTTCCTGAAGATTTTCCCCCCAACATCCACCAACAAAGGTGATGCAGTTGACTCGAAAGAAATGGTGAAGGATTAAGACATCGATCAGGGAACACGTTTTTTTTTTGTAGATATATGAGCATTCACGAATGACCCTAGATACTATGATTCTAAGATATTCTAAATATTCAGTGTAGCTGTAATCACTACTACATTACTCATTCTACTCATAAGTGGTGTATGATGGTGTCTCTTTAGTAGCGTTCTCATGGTCATGTGATATACCACAGCTGGCGCCCCTCCAAGGTTGGCCGAACAGCTTTCAGGCGCGTGAAAAGCCGAAATGCCGAAATGGCCACGGGTGTTTGATATGAGGGGGACGCCATAAATCATGGCATATTGGGGCTTATATCCGCCATAAATCATCGTTAACAGTTCACCAAATTATGGGCATTATGGGCATCAACTTAGCTATCATAAATCAGCTATAAATTCCACTCAATTCCCATCTCTTTGTAGGTTAAATTAATCCTATGGTTTTCCTATGACTTTTCTATGGTTTTCCTATACATGTTTCCAATGGTTTTCCTAGGGTTTCCGATGGTTTTCCTAGGGGAGCCTCACCTTTTTAGGACCGTTTCGGTGAGGTCCTGCCGTTCACAGAGTCGCAGCCCGCGCTTCGAGCATTCGCAGTCGGAGATGTCCTTAGGTGTCGGATGGCGGAGATTTACCCTCTGGTTATTTGTTACATAGCCATGGTTTAGCCATGGCCCATATATAGAAATAGATGGTTTACCGTTCTTAATAGCATGGTGATTTTCCATGGCTATGTTAGTCATCACCAGAGGGTATATTTCATGTATTATCCTGGTTATATATATGGCTGCGAGTCGGTGATCCTGACCGATCCAGCTGCGTTTGAATCACGGCGGATGCCGATCCCCCACAAGCCCACTGATTGTTATGGGATTCAAATAACCGATAGATATATTTGTATATGGATATGTAAATATGTGTATATATATATTATACACACATATATATATAGATATAGATAATTTATCTATTTCCTCATGAAGATATAATATATGGGCCGATAGTATACAATTTTATACTTAAAATGAGAAAATCCCAAATGATCAACAAAAACCATTCAATGGGGATTTAATCAAGGACCTAGGAATATAGGTAATGGGGTTATAATGGGCATATAAGGTTATATGATATAACCATAATGGGGATATACATTTAACCCATGATGTATATATATATATGGATTTTGTAAGTGGAATTTGTTAAATACTATAATGGGGATATATTTGACTTTATATATATTTATATGTATATATATATTTATATATATACATGTATATATATATGTACACATATATATATATATATATGTATATATATATGTAGATATATATGTATATATATATGTATATATATATGTATATATATATATATATATTTGTATATATATATATATGTATATATATATATGTATATGTATATATATACACGTATATATTTGTATGCACATATTTGATGTATTGGGGCGAAATGGGAGATTTACTGCAATTAATTAACTTTTTTTTTGCCGGGCAAATGATGCACAACCATGAGACGGAATTGGGTACACGATTTTCAGCCAATGGAGTTTCCTAATTCTTAAGAATGAGGGTTCCCCAAGTCATCATAGCTTTCAATACTAAATCATGCGTATCTTGGATGATTTTGGGGTACCCCCCATGACTTAGGAAACCTCCATATATGTGGATTTACCAGACGCTTACTGGCGAACTTGTGGAGCCAGGTTCTTCGTCCCTGAAAGAACCAATTACCCACTCCATTCATTGGCTCTCCAAGTTCTTCTGAACCAACAAAAGATACCAAAGCATTTTTTTTCTGGAATTCCGGGCATGATTAACTATGCCAATTGTGAGAACTGCAATTGTTTCAAGAAGGTCGTACTGTATAGGGTTCTCTCTACTTACCCTCCAAGATGGAAAGATAAACACCGAAATGTGGAATGTCAAGCTCGCCAAAAACCGTTTAATATTCCATGCAGCAACACATGATTTGGTCATTTTTAGTACAACAGTACTATCATTATACTACTAAACTACTATACTACTATTAACCTCCAGTAATCAAACTTGGCGTGCGAAATCAGAATGGGCGCCCAAACCTGATCCGACGATCTTCCCAGCTATATATAAACCTCCAACCTGAGCACGAAGTCACGAAGCCTAGCTGGCGGTTTTCCATGTCTTCTATTATACTATATTATAGTTATCCGTAATGGTACAATAGGTACTATCATTATACTAATCCACTATACTATGCTATCATACCATATATATATATTCCATTACTATATTATAATTCCACATTTATTTATCAATTGCATTGTTCATTTATCATTATTATATATTATGATTACATTATGGAATAAAATTTGTAACTTATGATAATCATGAATATAGATGGAATATTTATCCACTATAAATATTTCTTTATTATATTCTTACATTACCATATATTATAGTTTTACATTTATTTATCAATTCCATTATTTATCATTATCATTATCATTCTTATTTATCCACTATTATCATTATCATGATCAATAATCCATTGTCCACTATTGTCCACTATTATCCACTATTATCTACTATTATCTAATCATTAGATTTATCATTATCCATTATAAATCTTTAACTATTCCTTTACTATATTATAATTCCACATGTATATATCTATTCCATTGTTTATTTATCATTATGATTACATTATGGAATATAATTTATATAATTTATGATAATTATGAATATAGATGGAATATTTATCCACTATAAATATTTATCTATTTTATTATTGCATTACCATATATTATACCCTCTGGTTATTTAACATAGCCATGGACAGTGGCCCATAGAAATAGATGGTTTACCTATTAAAAGCATGGTGATTTTCCATGGCTATGTTGAATAACCAGATGGTAATTCCACATTTATTGATCAATTCCATTATCCTCTCCCATCCCATCGCCGAAGTGACCACAAAGTTTACAAAGCCAGGTGGGATGAAGCTAAAAGGCCCGAAAGCCAAGACCCTTTGCGGGGCCTTGAAAGACTCAGACAGTGGCTCTATCAATGCATGGTGTGTATATATATAATGTATTACATATATATATTACATATATATATATATATTTGCATATAGTGCTCTTGGGCAGGTTTGGTGTATGCTGCTCATTCAATTGTGTCAGACATGCATCTATGCCAACTGTTACATTTTGGTTCAAAGTATTTCCCAAAAT
>Ga0126342_10015428_pt1 | contig 13394 bp, 11 predicted proteins | sample Cyp1metagenome_FD_92528 | JGI IMG/M metagenome (GOLD analysis project Ga0126342, IMG submission 92528) | Coral microbial communities from Lord Howe Island, Old Settlement Bay, Australia - Cyphastrea 1 metagenome | ecosystem: Host-associated > Invertebrates > Cnidaria > Coral ...
AGTTTTTAGCACTGATATTCAATGAAAACCTAGTTTTTAGCATTGATATTCAATGAAAACCCAGTTTTTAGCACTGATATTCAATGAAAACCCAGTTTTTAGCACTGATATTCAATGAAAACCCAGTTTTTAGCATTGATATTCAATGAAAACCCAGTTTTTAGCACTGATATTCAATGAAAACCCAGTTTTTAGCACTGATATTCAATGAAAACCCAGTTTTTAGCACTGATATTCAAATAGTCCCCCAATCATTTGGTTTTTGTTCAAACATGTTTGCCTAAAGAACATATAGTTCCATCCCCAAATCTACTAAACCATATCCGGAAGTGATTGTCCCCTGGCCGGTCTCCCCGTATTGCTGGTTGGTAGCACCAATTTTTGCCCGGGAAAATGACCAAACAAATGCATATATGTGGTATGGTCATCCATCCCATAATGGGAATCCTTATCATGGTTAAATATACCAAATTATAAAATATTTTGGAAACCCCTATATAAATCCCATCATGGGAAAACTGATCATGGTATATCATGGGTTAAATATGTATTTATAGACTAATTTATAATTTATAGATAGATGGATTGATGACCCAGATGATGCTCTTTCGGTGAGAGATTCGCAGCTCCAAGGGACTTCTTGGTGTTGGTGAAGACTATCACGCGCTCCTTGGATAGATGGGGTCCATGAGAAAACCCGGAAACCGATTGGTTTTCCAATCTTTATAGTACCCAAAAAGATAGAAAAGCGAATCTTCACTAAATAAATGGGGATTTACTTGTCTATCTTTTTGGGGATGAATATAGTTTCTGCTGATTTTTGTCATTCCGCCAAATTCAGATCTTAACAGACGATTCAGATATGATCCTGTCTTTCCTGCTCTGCTTCAGGAAGAAGAATCAAAACAACATGGATTTTCCACTGCAATGCTGGGCTACCTCGAAATGGTGCAGCAACTCGCCACTCTAAGTCCCCTAGTCGGCTAGTTAAAAAAATGGCGATTGCTTGGCCAATGTGGGAAATTGTTCAGCACTCAGCTATTAGTGGGCCACTAATCCAACTAATCCACAGAATCCTCCAGTAATTTAACATAGCTATGGACAATCACCGTTTTTGATGGGAAAATCCACTATTTCTATGGCCATTTTCAATAGCTATGTAACTCATTACCCCACTATTTCTATGGCCATTTTCAATAGCTATGTTAGTCATTACCAGAGGGTAATCCACAGAATCCTCCAATCAATGGCCCACTGGCATCCCAGGAGCAGCGCGGTCAATCTTCGTCAAAATTTCCTGACAGGAATTGCTGCTGGTCAACTGTTGTAAAAAACCAACCGTGTTCCCTGTCGAAATGGCGGTTCCAATTCATTTTTCAATGGGGTCTGAAAATGGATCCCAGAAAAAAAAATCATGGTTTATCAGTTTATCATATAGTTTATGATCATATTTCCGAGTAAAAAAGGGCTATTTAAGGACCTCATTCTCAGATTTTTTTTTTCGACCGAGTCACTAAGAGGTTCTCTGACTTCTCTCTCTGACCACTGCAGATCACCACTTCTTGTGTGATGTCCTTGTTGGCCGTTGCCTGGAAGCGACTTGACCAGAGGCGTCACCATGGCCCTATGGCCCTATCCAAGTCACAGCCATGAAAAGTGTCAGAATATCCCGGAATATGGCCCTAGAAACCCTAAAATAGCTGGTTCATGGACGTGAATAACCATGAATAACCCACCCAGTCATATGATAGTAACTATAGTAATAGTACTAGGTTTTAAGACTCCCCAGATCATCATTCTGAATCCATCAATATTAATCCATCGCGAAGCATTCAAAAAACACAGCTAGCCATGTGGTCCCAGCGATTCGGTACCTCGTGGGAACCAATCTGGATGTAAACCTCAGCTGTCGAATCACCTGAATCACCTGTAGTGAACACATCAAGTCATAGCTGGGATTTATGGATGTGAAACATATGTATTTATTGATGGATCAATACCCATAAATGGGAAGTTCACCATATCAATACCCAAATATCCATACCTCACTAAAAATGGTATTTTCATAGGTATTGATCCATACCTGAAGATCAACACTTGAAACCACAGCGGAATCAAGAATGATCTGATCTCTGTTGAACGATCCTGTCACATCTTGAGCCACGTCACTCACGTCACCAGCCAACTTGCTCCAAGAGACCGGTCGATGCAGGTAGTCCTGCGCCAAATTTCTCACCTCTCTTGGCCACGTAGCGCCTGGAGAGGAAATCCTACCCTCTGGTAAACTGTCCCATAACTATGGGAAATCACCATTTTTTATGGGTAAATCAACTATTTCTATGGCTAGTTTCAAGTTCGCAAACTGTAAACGTTTGCCAGGCCGGGTAACCTTTGGCAGCTCTCAAGATCCTCAAATTTGGAAGTCTGTCAAAATAATGGACCCCATTGGACATCAAAATCAGTAAATCATACAGACAAATCCTAGATGTCTCTGGGTTGTCCTAACAGAGCGCTTCATGAAATGCCTCTCACCACGCACAAACTGGCTTGTCTCAATATGTGGAACAAAGTTCCATCCCATTGTGAAAAACATCATCCATCATTTTCCCCATGAAAAGTGCAATGTTCCCCATCGAATCCTATCATTTTCCCCATTCAAATGACCATGAATTCTGGGAGTAAATTGAGTAACTTCCCATAAATTTCCCCTTTTTCTGGGAGTAAATTGAGTAAATTCCCATAAATATCCCCTTTTTCTGGGATTTTTCTTGCCCTTTTTTTGAGACAAAAAAAAGCGGTTCTGAGTCCCATTCAGAACGAGCTGCTGAACATCATGGTCTGCCGATCCCTCGGAATGGCTTTGATCAAGGTGCGAATCCTGAGCTCGGAAAATCACCATTCAAAATGGATGTGTTGATAGGAAAAAACAGCAGGGAAAATGCAGGGGAAATCCACTAGAAATGGAGGTTTTAATGAGAAAACCCTCTATAAATGAATGTTGAAAGCTGGGGAGAATAAGCATAAGTTGGTGGATTTTGCATGGTTATGCTTGATTACCAGATGGTATTTCACCAGCAAATATCTTCAAACATTTGGATGGCGATAGTTGGGTGCTGCCAGAGGTTGGTCTCCTGAGATGGAGTGATGTCAACTGGCAACCCGCAACCCAACACACTCAGCCAGTATGAAGCAACACATCATATGGCAGTGTGTCAAAAACCTGGTACCCCTGGTGAACATCAAAATAGCTGGTAAATGGATGTTCATCCCACTAAAAATGGTATTAATAGGTATTGATCCATAGCCATATGTGTGTTCTTTTGCAAAAGCGTGCTGCGATTGAGGGGAAATCCCGGTAACCAAGGCACTGTGGCTCGAAACCCATGTCTAACATGCGATCTGCCTGGCGAATGCGAGGTCGTGGGGCTAGGGTTGGGCGACAGATTTCCCCGCCCTGGGCGCCCTGGGCCCTGGGCACCTCATCCAAAACCAGATTCTTGCAGTTCTCAAGTGTCAATTCTCCACCCTGCAGCATTGCTGGGCATTGGGATTTGGGGCTGGATCTCCAGCAGATTCTCAGATATGGAGATATGGTTTACTAAACATGAACCTCAGGAATCCTCATGAATCCTCAGGATTCATGAGCAAGACCTTTGGACACCTTTGGACACCTTTGGACCTTTGCCTTTCTTGTGGCTCTCATTCTTTTGGATGCACAGGTTTTGCACCATCCCCGCCTCCAGGTAGTCGTTCAACCGACCAGGAGTTCCTGCAAAGTGGAATCTCAAGAATGTTCATGGAGGGTATCCATGATTAGATACTTCTGGATTTTCCTCCAACAATCATACCATGAGGGTATCTTTCATACTATTATCATAGATGATGATAAATCATAGTAATTATCAGAATTAATTATCAAAGTCACATCCCGAAATGGAAAATCTATATAGTATAAAATCCATTAAAATCCATCATTCTCGAAAAATTCTCCCAGCATTCCCAGCTATGAGGATTTCCCAGGCGCCTACAACCAGATGTGCTCCCGCGCGCAGCTCACGAAGCTGGGGCCCCCTGGGCGCGCCACCGTAGACGCAGACCGAGTAAATGCCTGGCGCAACGCGGAGTGATGGATCCCCGAAAAACTGTGAAGTTTAACACAACCAGAAAAACATCAAAACTTGGGATAAACAAACATCAAACCAACACATCACATGGATTAAATTATTAAACAAACCATAACACAAATTCAATAATGGATGATTTTAATTGGGATCTAACTTGGGATTTGATGAAAAAAATATGGCTTATCCAGGATCATCCCATCGAACACGACTCGAAGATCTTCGGTGGCACCTTCGGTGGCACCCCGTGGCACCGTGGGATTCCGAAGAAAATTCAGTGGGATCTATGACGATTTCTTCGGATGACTTACTACCGTGGAATACTAAGTGGACTTGTCTGGATATTCATCATAGTATTCCACTTAGTAACATTCCATGAATCCAGAATATAAATCAACAGCTTACTAAGTGGATTCATTTTTGGGGACTCTTCTGGTGATTTATGGAGCTGCTGGTGATTTTTGATTTTTGATGGGCTGGGGGATGGGAACTGGTGCAAAGTGTGAAAGTTTGAGGGCGGTGTACCATGGTATACTGATGATGTCGACCCATTTGTAGCTGAGAACCGGGCTATCCCATGGATAGAAATGGGATAGGACCTCTGTTCTTTTTGGATCTTTTTGGTGCGTACAAAACCACTTAATTAACACACAACATGAGTATTGAACCAATGAAAGCTTGCGTTTGAAGCCCTTCAAAAGCACCTGGAGCATCAAGATCCCCACCCAAATCGATACAGGAATGATTTCCCACCATGATGATGACTTCAGGAATAGCTCGAAACGATCAGTGACATTCCAACACCGCTTTCGAGGTTCCCTTGGTTCCACCTACGCGTTTGCCAAAGCGTTCTGCTTCGAGCCTGCGCTGCGCTGCGGATGGCGTTGCGGATCAGATGGGGCTGTAGCAGCTACTCGTTTTTCCAATGGCTTTGTTCATGATATTTTTTGAGGGGAAAGCTCGATTTATAATTCTTTATACCTCCAATAATAATGTCTTCCCATCATCCATTTCTGGGATGTTAGTGAAAGATTGTCCAGTAAATAATGTGGATAATGTGGATTAGACAAAATAAGAATTAGTTGGACCTGATTTTTTCCATGAGTAATGTGGATTTCCCCAGCAACCCAGGGGTTTGGTCCATGAAGCAACAAATCCACTAAGTTGATATTTGTCATGACCATCACCCCCTTGTATTCCTCTGAGAAATCGACCAAAACTCGCGAACGCCGCGATCACAAAACAGACTCCAAAAATGGTGAAGTGTTTTTTTCATCCAAGCAGCTGAATCTGACATGCCAATTCACGCGTGGGCGCCATAACTAACCTCGGTGAAACAACACTGGACTCCAGATCACTCCCCACGAGAAACTCATGACTGTGTCAACATTCAAACTTGAAAATGTTATGGAATATCCCAGGATTTTTACTTGGATAATCATACATCTGGTTGAATTATCGTAATTCACTACCCTCTGGCAAACTGTCCCATAACTATGGAAAATCACCATGCTATTAATGGGAAAATCCACTATTTCTATGGTCATTTTCAATAGTTATGTCAGTTATGCTGGAGATGATTCCCCAAATCCCAAGCATCATTCCGACGTCACGCGAGGTCATAGGTCATGATCAAATTCATCAGATGATTTTCCCATTACCCTCTGGTAATTTAACATAGCTATGGAAAATCACAATTTTTAATGGGAAAATCCACTATAAATGGCCATTTTCAATAGCTATGTTAAATTACCAGAGGGTAAAGCCTCTATTTGCAGGGAAATTCCCCATGTATATGTACATAGCAATATCCTAGGAATGTCACTTCATGATATGAAGCAGATTGATTAAAAAAAAAAATCCATTATATCACTATATCTCATTATACTCATTATATATATATACACATCAGATACATCACATACATACATACACATATCCCATTATGATGTATAATTATATATACATATCATATCCCATTATATGATACGTATATATATCTATATAATATATATATACATGTCATATCCCATTATAATTACTGTATGTATATATATATATATATATATGTATTATAAACACAATACCATATCAAGCTGACCCAAGGCCTTCGAAAGGCCTTGGCGCAGCGCCTTGGCATGCCTTGGCCTTCGCCCAGCGACATGTTGGGTCCATATCCAGGTCGACTTCCCAAAAAGGTGGTGAAGGGCGGCAGAAGAAATGCCTCGAACATGGAACAAACAGGTACAGTGTACCACCCAAAATGGCTTTGTGCTATTTCAATAGGGATATTATGTATATATATATATATCATGATTTTTTCGGGAAAATGATGATTGCTTTGATATGTGTGATTCGGGATAATTATGGAAAATTATGGAGAATGAAAAAGGAACCATCAAATTTTGGGGTTCCCAAGACCCTTCATGCTCCAACGGTGAACAGGGTTGTAAGCTGGCTTTTAAGTGGCGGTATTTATACCGCATTGTTCCTACTTGAAAAATCGTCCCACTTCGTAATTGCTTCATAATTCATAACATCTTCATAACCATAAACTATCATAGTGAGTTCATGATGTTCATGTAACAGTTCACCCATTTATAGATGGGATAACCATGGGTTTTCCATGGGATAAACCATAGGATTTCACCATGAGCCATCCACAGGGGGACGAACTGATGGGATGATCAGCAAGTCGCTAGAGTCTTCCCGCTGCCCGTCTTTGCAATGCCCACCACATCGCGTCCACCACCGGCCACGGGCCAGCAGTACGCCTGGTTTTCCGTGACCCGAAATCAAGGCTGCGGCCACAAGCGGATCTGGCAAAGTTGGGTCAAAAACTGTGATGGTTTTTCAAAATACCCAACAAAAAAGAAAACAAAACAGAAAAGCTGTGGTTTGTTGGAGCTTAAAATGTTTTCATACCCAGATGGCTTCTCAATCCCACCTGGATAGGGGTTGGGGCGGCAAAACCCAGGGAGAACAGCGTGGCCATGATGGGCTTGGGAAAGCCACAGCTGTTGAACCTCGGTCATCGTGAAAGCTGGGCCTGAAATCCCATAGAAAAAAACTGAAAAACTTACTGGTGCATACTGGTGCTTAGCAGGGAATGAGGGAATGATCCATTTCATCACTAGTAATGATCATCCCAGCAACCCCCAGCAACCCATCCAGCAACCCATCCAGCAACCCTACGTAAAACGCACCAGTAAGAAAAATCCTGAAAAATGAAAAATACCATTGAATCTGGGATCAGCACCCTTGCCCTTCAAGGGCTACCAAAAATAAAAAGTTATGACCGGTGAGTCAACCGTGGCCATCAAACAAGAGACCTCAAATGTGCTTGCAGAAGGGACACCTGAAAAGCCTCAATTGATGGTCTACTTTGGGAAACTTGGGCAATCAACCGCCACCTGATTTCCTAATGAACTCCCCATGAATTCCCCATCAATGTTTGCTTGAGAAAATCATCCTTTGTGTTGAAAACTAAGTAACTAAGTATCAAACACATGATCAACCCACAAATGATGATTAGATGATACTTTTCAATATGAAACCCATATTGATATATTGATATTAGATGATATTAAACCCTCAGATGTCATCTTTTGCCCAACTTTTCTCGTATGAAAACCCCATATATTTTTCAAACGCCAACTTCTGCCGCGCGACGTGGTGAAGGGCTTCGGCACCTCAAGATCCATGGCTGTGAGATGTGACTCATCTTTTACCATCTGGTTATGACTCACACACATAGCCATGGAAAGATTCACCATGCTATTAATAGGTAAACCATCTATTTTTATGGGCCATCTATACCATGGCTATGTTAGTCATAACCAGAGGGTACCCATTTTATTTACCCATTCGTGGTCATCATTTACCATTAGTTTACCATTTAACTGATGGATATGTTGAAATATCTTTCATACCCATTCACCTGAAAAATTCGAGAAAAAACTCCAATCTGCAGATACCTCATGTTTGAGATAAACATAGATAAACCCAATTGAGATGGTCCATGAGACTGAGATGATCCCCTCAGAGAAAAAAACAAAACAGATTTCACCAGCCTCGCCATCGCCACGCACTTGGGCCTGCACTGCTGTGCTTTCTGGGTATGTGCTATGCCCTTCTGAATCACATAAGTAGATTAATGGACAATATCAACCCCTGCTGCCATGTATGAAATATATCATTATTACTATTTTCATAATATCATTCTGTCTATTATTATTTAAAAAATGGTGTTATTATTATTATCATGTTCATCTATTTATATATATATATAGTGTGTGTATATATATATATATACATATGTAACATGTATATACACATGTGCCTATGGAATCCTAAAGATTCATCTAAGCACTGGTCCCACCTCTGTGAGATCGGTCTCGTTGCCTCCCACCTGGCAACGGAACTCCCGCGATCCGAAAGATCCAATTTTTGGCCCTGAAAAGATGGGAACATCTGGGAAAAAACAATGGAAAAACAATGGAAAAAACATGGGAAGAACATAGGAAAAATCATGAAATCTCTGAAAATCATTGAACAGAAAATATCTCAAAAAATCGGACATCAGTGGAAATCGTCCATCAAAAGATATCTCAAAAATGCAGAAATTGAGGGATGATAAAGATGCCCGAATCCTCGGCCGGTCCCACCTCCTTTCCTGTCAGCGCTGGGGCGGCATTGCCCCAGCCTGAGAGGCTCAGCAACAGGCTCAGAATAGGTGGCATATGGCAATAATATGTGATATCATAGGTAACTTGACCCATCCGCATATACCTTCTGGTAATTTGTTACAGTTTGCGAACTTGAAAATGGCCATAGAAATAGTTGATTTACCCTATACGATATCGTGATTTTCTATAGCAAACTCTTAGTTTACCGGTCTGCGGCGGCAATGAAACAGATTTCCACTACACAAATGATGTGACCATGTGACCAGTGGATATCAATGGTGGGTCTCCTCGGGCCAAACCTTATGGTTGAGGGACTGATTCCAGTAAAACCGGTCACCATATTTCTAGTTTCAGCCACCAATAGAGGGTATGTCATGAAAAAATCCCCATTTCTGTAGGTAATCCCAAGAATCCTAACATGTAACACCCCATCGTCTCGGTCCATTTCACACACACGTCTCTCCTTGGGCATTGGTGTCAAAGTCATTCATGATGTCCCGGATGAAATTCACCTGACAGGAATCACCGAGAATTGCCATGGCACTGCGGCACGTCCCCTGTCAGCCTGTTCTTGGAGTTACCGTCTGGTTATGACATTGCCAGGGCGCCATGGAAAGATTCACCATGCTATTAATAGGTAAACCATCTATAAATAAATGGGCCATCTATACCATGGCGAACTGTTGGTCATAACCAGGCCGGGTATCCCATTCGTAAGTAGGCCCACTTCGACCACTGTTCCAGTGGTCATCACTTCGGTGATCGAAGTTGTGGATTTGAATGGCTTTAATCCGTTCCGTTGTGATCTGGCTCCCCTTCTAATTCTGAGACAACACAAAAAAAAAACCAGAATCTATCCAAATCTCAGTTCCGGAGAAAATACTTAAGTACATCAAAATTAAAAATTCTTGTTGATGTAAGTAGAATACTTTGATTACAGGTATCATGGCTATTGACCTATCCGACTATTGACCCAAAGTTGATTCCTGAAATTCCCAGCGCAATCTCCGGGAGCCGTGCATTGTCGCCATCGCCTCTGCTCCTTACCGGGCAGGAAGGGCAATTGGATCAGATCACAACTGACTCGATCCATGGTATCCTGGTATCCGGTCTGTTCAAGTGTGGAACCCCTAGATTCACTTCTTAGTTAACTTCAATCCTCAAGCCATCTGCAAAACACTGGAAACTAAGGCGGTTACTCCATGTTGATTGGCAAGATTCCAAGTTCTCGTGGTAAAATACCACTGGTTGATGGCTAGAAGATAAACCATATCTGTATGTGTATCTATATATATATATATTTAACATGCAAGGGTTGCTCGTTTTCCCACAGAGGACACTCGAAAGGGTACAAATGGGAGGTAAATACCTCTATTTACACACAATTAAAACACAGAAATAGTAGAGAAAAGATAGCATATAATCCATATAAATAGTTCTTATATAAATATCATGCTGGATGCTGGGTATCTTTATTAAAAGCTATTTATCTGGCACCATAAAACTGGCAGCGGCTCGATGTCGATGTCGGGTGATGTCGGGTCGCGCCTGGCACCTGGTGGACGGTAGGCCTGTTTCTTCACCGCTGCAGGACCTGATTCATGGAGAAATCACCGGGTTTTCTTCACGAATTTCAACTGAAGTTGGTGGTTTTTCGCCACCCCTCCGAAAAATATTAGTCAGTTGGGATGATGAAATTCCCAACTGAATGGAAAAATAAAAGCCATGTTCCAAACTACCAACCAGTCAAGATATCTTGAGCCCATCAAGGATGTCCATGATGCTTCCACAAAAAAGATGTGGCCATGTGGTGACTTGACTTGCTTCGAGTCTTTCCTGAAAAGAAATGCTGGTGGGGTGAGGTGAAAAATGTTGGATTACTGCAATTACAATCATCCTGTTGACCAGTTGCTATAACTTCAATCCTAACATATCCTAACCAGCTCGTCCCGAACCTGGGCTGGCTTTCACGATGTCGTCCCTGAGCGAACGCTCATGACCAAAGATTGGCTTGTGTCAAACTGGAGATACCCTGTAATTGCAATGTTTATTGGGAAAATGTGGTTTTGATTTTTTCATTCCATGGCATTTCGCAGTTTCCCGTATATATTGACCTTTTTCTTCCTGCTTCTGCAGATGGCTGTGCACACAGATGCGGAGATCCCACCTGTCTAAGAAGTCAGATGGGCCGAGTCACCATCAAAATAGTGGTGATTGAATGATCTTTCACCAACCATGATGGGGATATGATGGGGATATATTTATGATATATTGCGGAATCGTGGTTTATGTGGACAAGCCCTACTCTTCGATGTGCCTGTGCTATGCCAAGCCACTCTGCTTCATCATCAATGTTGGCCCACCTCTCGCGCTTTCCGTCATGCCCATTCTTCATCTGACAAGCGGATGCTGTTGGCCCTGCTCCCTGCTATTATTGGGTATACGTGGCTATGGATCAATACCTATAAGTACCATTTTTAGGGTGATGAACATCCATTTACCAGCTATTTTGAGGTTCACCAGGGGTACAAGGTTTTGACCCATCTCCACATAACACTGTTTGGTGGATAGATAGGGCCTCTAGTGGTTGGGTCTTTATACCCCACTTGCAGGTGGTGGCGGACCATCACTGCAGGTGGACCTTGGGCTGGAACAACCTCTGCTGCAAGACACGTAAATCTCAAGTGCCTTCAAAATTGTTTATCAACCAAGATCTGATAGAATCTCTCCGCAAAGAGTCGCTTTATAACTTTATAAGATGGAGAGAAGGACAGAAATGCGAAGTCCCTACACGGAAGTGGCAAACACTGGGCTGAAAATATGGGTCCTTTCCCGGAGATTGTGGCCACATCTGTGCTTGAGGTCCCCAGCAAACCTCTCAAGAACAAACTGGAAATAAAGACAGAACCCCTTATTTGCAATATAGTGATGATGTGACAAGACTACTTTGGGGGATTGTTTGGTGTTCCTATCACTATGTAATATTACTATATATTACTCATTTCAATCCTTAGGATGATGGCTTTATCCATTTTCGCCAGGTTCGCCAAAAAACTACGGCGTCGGGTTGAGGTCATTACAATTCTCGACCGCACAGCACCGATAGAACCAGCCCTGGCGCAACCGGCACCGTATCGAGCAGATTCTTGACAGGACCCCCATCTGCGCCATTCAGGAGATCCTTTTCTACCTCAAAAACACCGGCCGCCCTGGACCACTGGATGTGCAGCCATGAATATCAAATAGCCTCTGGTAAACATACAAAAAACTATGGAAGATCAGCGTGCTATCAATGGGTAAATCCACCATTTCTATGGTCATGTTCAAGTTCGCAAACTGTTAACCAGAGGGTCATTAAATGTCCCCATTTTTCACATCACCCAACCATGAATGGTATATGGTCAATGCCATGGCTACTATTTCAGGTGATGTCCTTTATATTGCCAAAATGGGACAGGCAAACCAACCCCTGATAGATGGGTAATTTAACATAACTATGGAAAATCACCATTTTCAATGGGAAAATCCACTATAAATGGCCATTTTCCATAGCAAACTGTTAAATTACCAGAGGGTAACCAGAGGGAAACTGTTGAGACTTGGCAATGTCTGCGCTTCACCATGGTTCACCATCCCAAGCCATCCCAAGCCATCACGGAAAGCGGAAAAAATTGGAAGCCCGGTCCCAGTGATGTCATTTTGCTATGGAGAATGTTTAGTAACTAAGTATTGAACATGATTGTCCATAGATGTCCATAGTTACTAAACATTCTCCATAGGAGATGAAATCACTGGTTTAAAATCCAGGATTCCATTTGAACACTGTGTTCATTTGAGCCCTGATGGTTGATGATGTGGAATAAAAAACCCAATTAATTTCTTGATAAAAATCACTGGGAATCCTATGGCTGGGAATCCTACCCTCCAGTAAACTAACATAGCTATGGAAGCTTAGTAAGTGGTTAATAACCCTGGTGATCCTCCAAGTAGTGGTAAAAAAAAGGCCTATATCATCCCCATATGACCATATATATATATATATAGCCCATAAATATGATCAAATCCCAAGTTAAATCCCAATCAATCACCATTGGCGCTGGTTTCTTACTCCAAGTTTTTTCATGTTTTGCTCATGTTTTTTTCCATAGTTCTTTCAGGGATCCACCATTTTTTGGGTGGTTCTACCACTACTCCCTACTCCCTGCTATCCTCAGCCAGAAAATCTGAGTTCGTGGCAGCCTCCGCCACAGCGGCTGCGCCGCGGCGGTGTGGTGGCACGTAGGCCTTGGCGGCTTGGGATGTACGGAATACCACCAGTTATTATATATTTATATATATATATTATTATTATTATATATATATATTATTATTATTATTATTATCATTAATGTATTATATCATATATATGTATTATTATATTATATTATATTATATTATATTATATTATATTATATTATATATATATATATATATTGTTATTATATTATATATTGTATATATTATACATATATATATATATATATTATACATATATATATAATACATATATATATATATATATATTATACATATATATATATTATAC
>Ga0126342_10015429_pt1 | contig 13394 bp, 16 predicted proteins | sample Cyp1metagenome_FD_92528 | JGI IMG/M metagenome (GOLD analysis project Ga0126342, IMG submission 92528) | Coral microbial communities from Lord Howe Island, Old Settlement Bay, Australia - Cyphastrea 1 metagenome | ecosystem: Host-associated > Invertebrates > Cnidaria > Coral ...
CTTTACGCTGTACACAGAGACGCTTTTACACACAGGCGCTTTTACACACAGAGGCTTTTACACAGAGAAGCCTTTGCACAGAGCAGCTTTTACACACAGTAGTACTTACACAGAGAAGCCTTTGCACACAGAAGCTTTTACACAGGGCAGCTTTTGCACAGGGGGCTTTTACACACAGACGCTTATACACAGAGCAGCTTTTACACACAGAAGCTTTTACACAGAGAAGCCTTTACACTGTACACAGAGACGCTTTTACACACAGGCGCTTTTACACACAGAGGCTTTTACACAGAGAAGCCTTTGCACAGAGCAGCTTTTACACACAGTAGTATTTACACAGAGAAGCCTTTACACACAGAGGCTTTTACACAGGGCAGCTTTTGCACAGAGGCCTTTTGCACACAGAAGCTTTTACGCAGAGAAGCCTTTACACAGAGCAGCTTTTACACAAACAAGCTTTTACGCAGAGAAGCCCTTACACAGGCCACCTTTCACACAAAGGCGCTTTACACACAGATGCTCTTAGACACAGAGCAGCTTTTACACAGAAGCTTTAAACACAGAAGGCTTTACACACAGACTCGTTTTCTTACACACAGATGCTTTTACAGGGGGCAACTTATGGAAAGAGGCCTTTTACACACAGAAGCTTTTACGCAGGGGAGCCCTTACACAGAGCACCTTTCACACAAAGTCGCTTTCCACACAGACGCTTTTACACAGAGCAGCTTTTACACACTGACGCTTTTGCAGAGTGCAGCTTTTACGCACAGAAGCTTTTACACACAGACGCTTTTACACACAGAGCAGGATCTACACGCAAAACAACACTTTTACACAGAAGCACCTTTGCACACAGGCACGTTTACACACAGAAGCTTTTGCACAGGGAAGCCTTTGCACAGAGCAGCTTTTACACACAGAAGTACTTACACAGAGAGGCCTTTGCGCTTTTACGCACAGAGCAGCTTCTGCACAAAGAAGTACTTACACAGAGAAGCCTTTGCACAGACAGACGCTTCTACACACAGAGCAGCTTTTACACAGAGAAGCCTTTACACACATGCACTTTTACACACAGACACTTTTACACACAGGAGCTTTTACACAGGAAAGCCTTTCCACAGAAAAAGCTTTTACACACAAAAGTATTTACACACAGAGAACTCTTTGCACACCGGCGCTTTTACACAGGGCAGCTTTTACACAGAAGCCTCTTACACCCAAACGCTTTTACGCGCAGGGCAGCTTTTACACACAGACGCCTTCACATGCAGATTTTGCTTTTACACAGAGAAGCCTTTACACACAGACGCCTCTACACACAGAGCAGCTTTTACACAGAGAAGCCTTTATACAGAGGCACTTTTACACATGGACACTTTTACATACAGAAGCTTTTACACAGGAAAGCCTTTGCACAGAAAAGCTTTTACACACAGAAGTTTTTACACAGAGAAGTCTTTGCACGCAGGAGCTTTTACACAGGGCAGCTTTTACACAGAAGGCTTTAACACGCAGGGCAGCTTTTACACACAGATGCTTTTACACAGAGAGCAGCTTTTACACACAGAAGCTGTTACACAGAGGAGCTTTTACACACAGAGCAGCTTTCACAAACTATCGTTTACACAGGGAAGCCTTTGCACAGAGCAGCTTTTACACACAGAAGTATTTACACAGAGAAGCCTTTACACACAGAAGCTTTCACACGGGGCAGCTTTTGCACAGAGACCTTTTACACACAGAAGCTTATACACAGAGCACAGAAGTATTTGCACAGAGAAGCCTTTACACACAGAAGCTTTTACACAGGGAAGCTTTTGTACAGAGGCCTTTGACACACAGCAGCTTTTACGCAGAGAAGCCTTTACAGCCGTTTCCCACAGAAGCTTTTACGCAGGGAAGCCCTTACACAGAGCACCCTTCACGAAAAGGTGCTTTCCACACAGAAGCTTTTACACAGATTGGCTCTGACCCGCAGAGGCTTTTACACACAGGTGCTTTTACACACAGACGCTTTTATACACAGAGCAGGTTTTACACACAGAAGCTTTTACACAGAAAAATCTTTACACAGAGACGCTTTTACACACAGGCAGTTTTACACACAGAGGTTGGAAGGCTTTGCACAGAGCAGCTTTTACACACAAAAGACTTCACACAGAGAAGCCTTTACACACAGAAGCTTTTATGCAGAGAATCCGCTGCGCAGAGCAGCTTTTACACAAAGAAGCTTTTACAGAGGGAATCCCTTACACAGAAAACCTTTCGCGCAAAGGTCCTTTTCACACAGACGCTTCTACACAGAGCAGCTTTTACACACTGACGCTTTTGCAGAGCGCAGCTTTTGCACACAGAAGCTTTTACACACAGACGCTTTTACACACAGATGCTTTTGCACACAGACGCATTTACACATAGAGCAGCTTTTACACAAAGACGCTTTTACACACAGGGCAGCTTCTCACACAGGCCAGCTTCTCACACAGGCACTTTTACACAGAGAAGGCTTTAGACACAGACGCTTCTACACGCAGTCACCTTTAAACACAGATGCTTTTACACAGGGCAGCCTTTGCACAGACGCTTTTACACACAGATTCAGATGCCTTTGCACACAGACGCATTTACACATAGAGCAGCTTTTACACACAGGGCAGCTTCTCACACAGGCACTTTTACACAGAGAAGGCTTTAGACACAGACGCTTCTACACGCAGTCACCTTTAAACACAGATGCTTTTACACAGGAAAGCCTTTGCACAGAGCAGCTTTTACAGACAGAGGTATTTCCACAGAGAAGCCTTTACACACAGAAGCTTTTACACAGGGCAACTTTTGCACAGAGGCCTTTTGCACACAGAAGCTTTTACACAGAGAAGCCTTTACACAGAGCAGCTTTTTCCAGCAGAAGCTTTTATGCTTGGAAGCCTTTACACAGAGCATCTTTCACACAAAGGCGCTTCCCACACGGACGCTTTTACACAGGACAGCTTTGACCCACAGACGCTTTTACACACAGACGCTTTTGCACACAGACGCATTTACAAACAGAGCAGCTTTTAGACACAGACACTTTTACAAACAGAGCAGCTTTTCACACAGAAACTTTGAAACCGAGAAGGCTTTACACACAGGCGATTTTACACACAGACGCTTTTACACACAGAATCTCTTTACACAGGGAAGCCTTTATACAGAGCAGCTTTTACACACAAAAGTATTTACACAGAGAAGCCTTTACACACAGAAGCTCTTACACAGGGCAAGTTTTGCACAGACACTTTTACAAACAGAAGCTTTTACGCAGCGAAGCCTTTACACAGAGCAGCTTTTACACACAGAAGCTTTTACGCAGGGAAGCCTTTACACAGAGCATCTTTCACACAAAGGCGATTCCCACACGGACGCTTTTACACAGGACAGCTTTGACCCACAGAGGCTTTTACACACAGACGCTTTTACACACAGAGCAGCCTCTACACATAGGAGCTTTTGCACAGAGAAGCCTTTACACGCAGTCACTCTTACACACAGGCACTTTTACACACAGAAGCTTTTACACACAGACGCTTTTGCACAGAGCAGCTTTTACACAGAGCAGCTTTTACACGCAGACCCTTTTACACACAGACGCTTTTACGCACAGAATGGGTTCTACACACAAAACAAAAACTTTTACACAGCAAAACCTGTACACACAGACGCCCTTACACACAGACGCTTTTACACACAGGCGCTTTTACACAAAGAAGCTTTTACGCAGGGAAGCCTTTGCACAGAGCAGCCTTTACACAGGGCAGCTTTTGCACAGATGACTTTTACACACAGAGCAGCTTCTGCACAAAGAAGTATTTACACAGAGAAGCCTTTACACAGACAGACGCTTCTACACACAGGGCAGCTTTTACACAGAGAAGCCTTTACACACAGGCACTTTTACACACAGACACTTTTACACACAGAAGCTTTTACACAGGAAAGCCTTTCCATAGAAAATCTTTTACACACAAAAGTATTTACACAGAGAACTCTTACACACAGAAGCTTGTACACAGAGAAATTTTTGCACAGAGGCCTTCTACACACAGGCTCTTTTACACACAGAAGCTTTTACACAGAGACGCCTTTACACACAGACGCTTTTACACACAAACTTACACACAGAGCCACGCAAAGCAGCAGCGGCGTCAAGTCCGTGCCGCACCAAGTGCCGCGCCTGCCACGCAGAGCAGCCGAGGCGTCAAAGCGTCCAAAGGCGTCCGCATTCTCTACAGAGAGTCAGCAAGCGCCGCACCTGCCAGGCAAAGCAGCCGCGGCGTCAAAGCGTCCAAACGTGTCCGTGCATTCTACAGGGAGGCGCCAAGTGCCGCACCAAGTGCCGCCTGCCACGCAAAGCAGCCGCGGCGTCAAAGCGTCCAAACACGTCCGGGGCTCTACAAAGAGGCGCCAAGGGCCGCGCCTGCCACGCAAAGCAGCCGGGGCGTCAAAGCATCCAAACACGCCCGGGGACTCTACAGAGGCACCAAGTGCCGCACCAAGTGCCGCACCAAGTGCCGCCTGCCACGCCAAGCAGCTGCGGCGTCACAGCGTCCAAACACGTCCGGGGGCTCTACAGAGAGGCGCCAAGGGCTGCGCCTGCCACGCAAAGCACCGGCTCGTCAAAGCGTCCAAACACGCCCGGGGACTCTACAGAGAGGCACCAAGTGCCGCACCAAGTGCCACACCAAGTGCCGCCTGCCACGCAAAGCAGCCGCGGCGTCAAAGCGTCCAAACACGTCCGGGGCCTTGCAGAAAAGAGGCACCAAGCGCCGCGCCTGCCATGCAAAGCAGCCGCGGGCGTCAAAGCGCCCAAAGGCGTCCACAGACTGTGCAGAGAGTCACCAAGTGCTGCACCTGCCACCTAAGTTTCGCTGTGGCGAAGCCAACGTTTTGGAGCCTTGACGGCTGCAATTTGGAGCTGGTTTCTTGTCGGTTCAGAAAGCGACATTAGGCACAGGCAGCCGCAGGCCGAAGGCCTGGTCCAGGCGCTCCGTGCCATGGTGTTCGCCGCGGTGTCGAAGCGCCCAAACACGTCCGGGGACTTTACAGTGAGGCACCAAGTGCCACGCCTGCCACGCAAAGTAGCCGCGGCGTCAGGGCGTCCAAACCTCCGGGACTCTACAGAGAGGGCAAAGCAGCCGCGGCGTCAAAGCGTCCAAACACGTCCTGGGACTCCACAGAGAGGCACCAAGCGCCGCACCAAGCGCCGCGCCTCAAACGCGTCCGGGGGCCCTGCAGAGAGGCACCAAGAGCCGCCTGCCAAAGAAAGCAGTCGCGGCGTCACGCCCGGGGGCTCTACAGAGAGGCGCCAAGCGCCCCGCCTGCCACGCAAAGCGATAGAGTCTCCAAGTGCCACACCTGCCATGCCAAACCAGCGACAAAGACAGAAAACTTGATATAGACAAGGTGATATAGACAAGTTGGTGGAGCCAAGGTGATAGAGACAAGCTGACAGAGACAAGGCGATCGAGACAAGTTGATAGAGACAAGCTGACAGAGACAAGGCGATCGAGACAAGTTGACAAAGACAAGTTGATGGAGACAAGTTGACAAAGACAAGTTGATGGAGACAAGTGGATAGAGACAAGTGGGTAGAGACAAGTGGCTAGAGACAAGTTGAAACAGCGGGAGGCAGCGGGAGACAGGCGGGAGGGGGGCGGGCGGGCGGATGGCGAACAAAAAGTTAGAACCCCACATAGTGATGTGGGGAAAAACCACTTGTTGCTCAAATGCCCAGCACCAAGGGAGTTCTTACCGCTTTCGGTCATGCTGCTAGTGAAAGAGGCACCTTATTTTCCTCTGTCAGCGTTTCCTTCCTGATCCGTGCCCACAGGTTCGAGCAATCAAAATTGACCTGCTCAGACCCTACACCAGCGCGCGCCTTATTCTTGAAAAGTTCGACCATCTTGGCTTCCATAAAGTTCTGAATCGCAATGCCCCGCATACGCTTGTCACGCAAACTCACCGGAGGTGTGTCGGGGGCTTCATAGGACCAAACGTTGAGTGATGCCGTCTGCTCAAACGGTTGCTCGAATTGATGCCACCAGTGGTTCGGAAGGAACCTCGCATCGCACAATCTAGGCTAGTTGGATCTATGATGTTGGAGGTGCTGCAGTAGCAAAAACGTACCTGTATAGAATGCATGGTTTTACAACCGCTTGGAAAAGGCCTTGGGGCAACTGGGTAGCCTTGGGACAAGAATGAAAAATCTCAACCGCCCGCCACAACTCTATACCTATGCTCCAATTTTGAAGAACATACATAATAACCAACAAGACAAGTCCCTACTACTGACTGGTACCCAAAGCACTAAAACGTGAAAAAAAAGCCTTGTATGCCTAGCAGAACACAATCTCGCGCCGTTCCGTCTGCATCCTTTCTAGAACACCAGCATCACCTGTGTCTGGGAGTTAAAACTCAAACTTGTGGAAGACATTGCAAACATCGCGCCAGCTCTTGCAATTGACCGCATGGCATGGCCTTCCATGGGTTTGAGAACGGAACACCATCCCTAGTACACTATATCCACCCCTTTCTGGAAAGCTTTTGAAACTACTCAAACTGATTTTTCCTAGAGTGAGCTGATGGAAGCGGCTGGAAGTTTTTGGAGACGGAGGCCAGACCATGCAAGCGCATAGAAAGCAAAATGCATGCAAAACCTCAAATTCGAGCCAACTCTTCGCCGGCAAGCCTGGCAATTCCTGCATGCAACTTGACCTACACGGATGCGCACAATTTTGGAGAGCATGACGAAATAGGGGCACCAAATTTCCACGTAAAATAGTTTTTTTGATCGTTGATGTTTTTTTTTGTGTTAATCGTCTTATGTTTTTATGTTCCTTGTGTGTTTCATTTTATTTGCTTTGTTTCTGCTACGGTACTCTATTTGCTGCTATCTAGTTCTTATTGCAGTTTATTTTATGAATTGCAAACAGAACAGGATAGTAGAGGTGGATTCTGAACCCAATAATCCTCCATGCAGATTTTGATTCTGTAAAGTGCATATATAACAGTATAGTAGGGCTAGAGTTATGATCCAAGTCCTCCATATAGCGTTTGATTATGTAAAGTGCATATATATATATATATATATATATATATCACCCACCACTGCAGCATGAAGCCACTTTTTGGCAGACCACCAATTGCTAAAGTGGCGTGGCTAAGGAGCCATAGCTGTGACACTTTGCTAGCTAAGCCCTCTCACACCAACATCCAACCTCAAGCGGTGGTGATTGACAAGCGGTTGCCTCAAGAGGCAAGTGTGATAGCTTAAGAGCCATCCACTTTCCAACCTGAGCCAGGGTGAGGGTCCCATCATCAATATAGGACCGTGCGGTCTTAGACGTTGCCCACCTTCCTCTGGCGAGCGTAGCGTCCAATGACGACGTCTCTAAAAAGTACCACGTTGCTCCGCCTCGACGTGCGCCATAAGTCATAAGGCGTGTAATCATCCGGCCTAAAGTTGAAGCATTCGAGCAAACGGGCCCAAGTTGTTCGACTGCCAGCCCACAAAGGGGCGGTGAGAGTTCGGCGCCGCTTCAAATAGCAGGCGAGGCGCCAAATATGGTCATCCTTGACCAATCAGTATCTCGGCATTGCCATTTGATGTCTTTGAAAAAGGTTTTACCACTGCGAGCTCCGCCTTTGTGTGGTGCGGGAGTAGGTGACAAAATTGCAGGGCCAACATCTCAGACGTACGAAGAAAGCAGTTGAGCCCAACATAAAGCAAAAGGGCTGTTTCCACACTCCCTTGATCCCAGCACATGGCTGCCATTGCTTGCAAAAGTTCCCAACTGATGGGAACGGCCCGCAGGGGCCTGTGAGACCTCTGCCAGTTGCAAAAATACTGGCTTGCTGTAGGGAGCTGAATGCGAAGCTCCGGGATGAAACGTTTAATTCCTGAGAGGGTGTGCCCAGCCGCAGACACTGGCTCTCCTTCTTGATACATGCAATTGAAATATTCCGCAAGGGTGTGATCCAAATCAGTGGCATCGATGACGTCATACTCTGATCTGTGGGCAAAGGCCAAAAACCTCTCGAGGGCTAACTTGTAAGCTGAAAGACTCCGACGCTGCAACCCGGCAAACCGGAGATGGGTGTGTGGCGTCATTTGAACACACGACTGGGCGTGTCAGCCCAGTTCCATCTTGATATGGTCCACGCTAAAAGCGGGTAGCAATCGGAGATCAGCAGCGCCGCCGCTCGGCGCAACCCTCTGTTGATTGGCCTAGATGAACTTCGACCTTTCCCAGGGCTCCACGGACCACCTGACTATCTAGAATTGCCAGGTACCGAGTCCCGTGTTTGGTTGCATCTGAGGCCCTCCTCTCGGCCATGGCGAGGAAGGCATTGAGTTCACCCTCATTGATGTGTAAGTTGTCATCTTGCCACTGGAAACTGAAGCACCTTGCGGAACAACCACCGATAAGCGGGGTAAGGCATTTCTCCCTCCTCATTGCTTCGAAAGAGGAGCTTGATCTCGGTGCCTCGTATGGTCAGGCGCCGTAGCATCTCTTGAGATGCGCTTTCTCATCTCCAGCCGTCATGGTTCTTTCTAGACGGACCACGTCACCAGCCATGAGACGGGCGGTGGTTTCTTCTTTTAGCCGATCAGTGCTTTCCTGCAGCTCTTGCATGACCCAGCTCTTCCATGCTTTTCCTGCCATCATATTCGGCCTCGAGGTGACGCCCTCTGACCTCAACCTCACGCCGCAGTCCAGCCGCATAAGCACGGCACCACCCGAAGGGGTATTCCGCTTCTTCTTCTGTGTCGAAGTGCAGCTGCCCATCAGCGCTTCTTCGCACCCCGTATCCCAGCAGGCCAGCGTGTCCTCCACACTCGGGGTGGTCCAGGTGTGCATGAATCTCAGGGCTGTTGCCCAGCGACCCGAACCATTTTTCTTGCCGTCCTCCAAAACAGCACATGCTCCCTAAAACCGTAGTTGAAGTCCTGCTCAAGCTCGGGGACCTGGTTCCAATACCGCAGCCATGAATTGTAGAGATGCTCAAGGGTTGCAATCCTCTCCTCCTGTTCTGCCTCCCTAAGGTGGCTCAGGCTGCGGTTGGCCATGGTGTTGGAGTGCCTCAACCTCTGTCTCATTTCCCGGCCCAGCCAGGGGAAACCCATCAGGTTGCGTCCGTCGCGGACAGCCTGATGGCCTTGGATGACCTCGCCATCCGACAAGGTGATGGGTCGGCCCCGAGCTCTTGAAAAGAGCTTGCAGCACGGGGCCCAATGTTCTGCGAACAGGTCCGGGTCGCGCTCTAACTCCTCCAGCCTTGCCCGGCCGTCGTCGGAAAAGTTGTGCCCCAGCGACAGGTCATACGGTGGTTGCACTTCGATTAAGCCCCGCCTGACCAACTGCCTCACTCAGCGGGTAGTGTGGCCCTGCAAATCTTTCACCAAACTTTGCCACATGCAGGATAACCACGCCTCTTGCAGTCCATCCCTCTGTGATGATCCCACACGCAATCCAACGAGCATAAAGTTGCCTTGCACTCGGATGGGCATGGGTATACCGATTCTCGGACAGCGCACCTTGGCAGTAGAAGCATGTAGCTCCGTCGTGTTCTTCAGTGTCCGGAGCCTGTTTGAACGAAGTGGCTATGCCTCCTCCGGCGCCGAGGGGTGACGCGTCGGTGATGGTCACCTCCTGGTCGAGGGTTGCCCTCAGGTTCATTCGCAGCAGGGGGGTCAGCGCCACCACCATGAAAATCTCGTCCCTTGCCGCGGCACTCAAGTACCCAGGCGAACCAGTTCTGCTCAATGCCTCGATGTCATAGAAGACGGCTTCGAAGATGCTCATCGCCGGCCTCCTAAAGGCGAGATTGAACAGAGCTTTCCCAGTGAAGTGCCGCAGCTCAAATTCTGTGACTTGCTCCTGGCTCAGGAGCATCAAGCCATACCCTATCAAGCTGGCCTGTTTCTCGGGAGCCGAGTGGAAGACACCTTTCCTTCCATCCAGCGTTCCTCCCTGGAGGCTCCCCTTGATTGCTCCAACCAGGCGCTTGCCGATGTTCAGGGAGAGCCCAAACTTTTTGCACGTTGCTGCAAACTGCTTGTGCCTTTCAGATTCCTCTCCTTCCAGAAGGTCACTGTACGAGGATTCAATCTTCCTTATCTCATCGCACGAATCCAAGTACACCAGCGAAGCAGAGGGGTCTTCCGGGAACGACTTCATCTTTGAAATCTCGCTGGAGCAAGGGATTTCACTCTCCACAAAGACAAGCTGTCTCACCACCGTTTGCATGAGACTGACGCTGTTGATCCATCCCATTCGCACTACATTCATCGCTACCCAGGACTTCTGGTCCGGTGAACCTCCAAAAACCGAAGAGGGTACCTGCTTGGCAAACGTCATGAGGCCTCCCCACTCCTCAGGGAGGGTAAAAAGGTTGAAACAGGAGGTTAGATCTTCACTGTCCACCAACACCTCCTGCTCCGGCTCAACTTCCACCATAGCCAGCTGGCCCAAGTAAGGGAGGTGCTTGTCGTCCCCTGCCATGTGGTCCTGATAGGTGTTCGAGGGGACCAACACGCTGATGAAGCGCTGCAGCCGTGTTTTGGCACCGCCCCTGCCCCATTCAGGACCAAGTTGCCTTCGTGGTCACGCAGGATGTCTTCTTCTTGCACCTCCCTCATCATGTTCCTGGCCGCTGCTGCACTGACCAACTTTTCCCACTCCTCGTCACTGGCCCGCACCCTGCTCTTGGGTGGCTTTGCTGGCCAGTAGCATCTCGGGAGGAGGGTGCTTCTTGGCTTCTGTAGCCACTCCTTCACTTCTTCACTCACAAACCGCTCAGCAGGTTGAATGCCAGCCTCTCCTATTTTTGGCCAACAAGCAATCACTTTGTCAGCTTCAAGATCCTCCATGATGGCCACCATTTCACCGGCATAGTCAAACCTGATCCTTCAGGTCATCTCGTAAACGTTTGGTGACCGGTACTCTCTGCTCTTCCTCCAGGAAGTCCTTCCAGTGCAGTACGCTGCGGATCATTCAGAATTTCATTCCCCAGGACCTTCTTCCCTCCAAGGTACACGTAGTTCAGCACCTCGACAAGCAGGCCACCCAGCCCAACCTCGTCCGGCAAACTCTTTCGGTGGCCCTGTGTGGTCTGCCTTCCAACCCTCTCTCTGCGGCAGCAGCATCAGCCACGGCAGCTCCTAGTGCGCCGGGTAGCTTGTCCAGGAACTGGTATGCCAACCTCATCAGGTGGCCAGGGCGCTGCTCTTTCGTCATCAGGTCTTGCAGTCCCCTGGTCCAAAACCCCCCTTGCTGGTGAGGGAAGTGGTCACCTCTCACTCACTTCTCCTCCTTGTCTCGGCCTTTCCTTTCTTTTCCTTTTCCCTTCTCTCCTTTCTGGGCTTCTTTCCCTTTTCCTCCACCTTTTGGGGCGTCCCGCCCCTTGGATCTGTAGGGTCTGTCGTACCCCTTGATCTTCTGGTCTGTGAGGAACTCTTGAGCTAGATAAAGCTCCTCGTCACGCTCCAACAGTGCCGATGACTCTGGAGGAAGAAGCTCCAGAAATTGCGCACTGTTCCAGTGGGCCTCCACCGTCGCCCTCTCTAAAGCCTTCAGGCGCTGGCCCAGCAGATCGGCTCCTCGTCCTACCTGTCCCTGCGCCAGCCAATCTAGGCACTGCGCCAACGTCTTCATCTCTCGGAGCGTCCTCATCCCAATCTTGGACTGGAGAGAGGGCTGAAGAACCATCAAGAGATGGTTCATAGCTACTGGCGGCGTCTTTGGCTTTGACGCCCCCTCGAGACCCCTCGCCGTGGCCTGGGACATTTTCAGCAACATCCGGTTGGCGAGTCTCCCTGGGTACTTTCTGCTGTAACTGAGTAGCTTCAGTTGCGAGCTTTTCGTGGATTTCGAGGGGCTTTTTGAAAATCCGAATCTTCAGAGCTTGAACCATCATCACCTCTGTAGTCCACCGCCGGTCCCTCTCCGAAAGGGCCTCTGTCCCCGGCAGTGGGGCTCTCCGTTCTGCCACGCTTCTTGGCCTGGAAGAGCCCTTCTTTTTCAGCTGAACTGGATTCTCCAGAGTCTTCAGACCCGGTGGATCTTTTTGCGCCTCCTTCTTCGCCGGCTCCTGGACTTATCCTTCCGGCCAGACTGGCGCCTTCTCAAGCGACTAGTTGACTTCGCCCCGCGGCCCTTCTTGCGGTGACTCCTCGATCTGGCAGACCTGCTCTTTTTGGATCGGCAGTCCTTTCCATCCCCTTTGGGAGGTGATTTCTTCTGTTTGGCGTCCTTCTTGCGCCCACGATATTCCTCTGCCTGCTTTTCTGCCTTCTTGAGTTCCTTCCGAAGGTCCTCCTCCAACCGGGCCATCAGTTTCTTGCCCTGTGGTGACTCCTCTCTGGTCTTTCTTTCTCGGGCCTCATCAAATCCATCCGATCCATGCCACTTGGCCTGTACCACAGGTCCATGGGCAGGTGCCGGCCCCTGAGGACCTCCTCGCCTCTCAACCCATCGGTTGAACTTGGCTACATTTCTATCGAAGGCCTCAGCGTGCTCCTTCCTCTTCAGGAAGGGTAGCACCGACTCCTCAAAGCCCTCTGGACTCAACTCTCTAACCGTGGTCAGGTGGATCATCTTCGCTTTCCCCCGGGCCGATGGGCAAGATCCAGGCCTTGCACCGCACAAGTGGTACCATGCCCTGTCAGCTAAGTCCCGACCATCACCTGACTCCATCCACCACAGTTAATGAGGATCGGTACACCCCAGGAAGCATGCCTCCTGAGATGGCGTTCCATTATGATCACTTTCCAAGCTCCTTGACGCCAAGAACCACTGTCCCTTGGCTTTTCCCCTGGGTATCCACGATTCCTCCTTCGATGTAACTCCCAGGCTTCAGGTCCAGAGTGGAGCCTATTCTTTGCCAGTTCCCTGGCATGCGTCCACCTGGGCTTCCCAGGGGTGTATGTCCTCAGGCCCAAGTTAGGGAATCCAACTTGGGCCTACAAATTGCGCTTGAACCAGCAAGCTGCAGTAGGTGATAAATGATCGCACCACAAATGCTGTTCCATGCTTCCACAGCATATGTTAAGCTAAAGTGGTAATATGTATATATATATGTATGTATGTGTGTGGAACATCTGAAGAGATGTAAAACTTCTTTCTTGCACTTGGTTTTTCGCCTGAGGTTCTATTCTTAGTTTGGTTTTCAACCTGAAGTCAACAAAGGTTTCCAATTTGAATTTCAGCAGGGGGCAGTGAATCTCATTCCATCCACTGCCCAACGAAGACGGTGGTTTGAGATTGTGATATCGGGACCGATCATCCCGACATACCTGCAATTTTCCAATTTTTCGTCAATGGCAACCGGCTAAGCCAAGA
>Ga0126342_10015430_pt1 | contig 13394 bp, 11 predicted proteins | sample Cyp1metagenome_FD_92528 | JGI IMG/M metagenome (GOLD analysis project Ga0126342, IMG submission 92528) | Coral microbial communities from Lord Howe Island, Old Settlement Bay, Australia - Cyphastrea 1 metagenome | ecosystem: Host-associated > Invertebrates > Cnidaria > Coral ...
ATTGTATGGTATGGTATGGTATGGTATGTATGTATGTCTGTCTGTCTGTGTGTGTGTATGTATGTATTGTATTGTATTGTATTGTATTGTATTGTATTGTATGGTATGGTATGGTATGGTATGGTATGGTATGTATGTATGTATGTCTGTGTGTGTATGTATTGTATTGTATTGTATGGTATGGTATGGTATGGTATGGTATAGTATGGTATGTATGTATGTATGTATGTATAACCTGAACCACTACGGTATAAAGACCAATTGTTCTGCCTTTACCTGTGTTTGCTTGCTTTTGTCCTTTATGTTTTTTTTGCAATACAGCCATGTCAGGCTGCAATCTTTTCAACATGATGTTGAAAAAATACGAGTAGTTTATGGGTACACCCAAATTTGGTGGCAAAGATGACACTATTTGTGGCCAGATTTGGGTACCCTATCATGACTCCCAATCTGCTCCATTTTGGGCTGAAATTACTGGGAGGCGGAGGATGTGGAAACCTGGGGCTGTCACGGATTTGAACAACTCACAATCAAACACCCAAATATCCAATTGAACACAAACACGTCCGTTACGGCTAACACCCATAATGGACAAAAATGAACAAAAGAATGTCCGTACTGGTTCCTACGTTTTTTTCACATCCATTCTTTCAAGAGCACCTTCCAAAACTCTGTGCCGTTGATTGCGCTGCTAGATCTTATTTGGTCAAGAATGGTGCAAGTGCTTTTGTTTCTTTGATGCCCATGCAACTTGTAACTTACTTCGGCCCAGACGTGCTACTTCTCTGTCACGCCAACATCGATCAGATGCAGCACCTCTCCCTTACTGTCGGCCAACGCATCTTCCAACATTTGCCTCAGCAAAGCAAAACACGGCGAGCCAGAAACTTTGGAAAATGAGAACATGTCAAGAGCACAAAACACAAGATTCTTAGTCTCTCGTTCCACCTTGGTTGGTGCAGAGCCCTGCAAGATCCGTTCGACATTGTTTGATGTGTCATAGGATCCAAGTATTGACAAAGATGTCATGTCTTAAAGCCCTGGCTGCAAATATAGTGACTGAGGGTGAATGAGGTATGCAAGGAAGCGTAGATCACTGGGAAAGTGAAAGGCTTAGCGGCTAAGCCTAGTGTCACTGCTCCAAGTCACTCCATCTCAGGATTTGATAGCCAACCATCACCCAAGGACCTCGAAGTGACACCGACTTAGTCCGACATGTCCTTTCTCAAGGCTGGAGCTCACTGCAAAAAAAAACTCACACACGCAATGGGTTGCTTGTGGTAGCTTTCTGTAAGCAGTTCTCTTGAGGGAATCTGGGAAAAAATCTGCACTGCTGCTTCTATTCTTAAATATCTATTTGGGCACAGAACCTTAAGCTAGAAGAAATATATTCTATAATATAAGACCAGAACTCACGGCGGTCGGGTGTACTGTAAATTCCGGCTCACACGGAATCGTTTCATGGTGTGCCACAAAGGCAATTGGAAGACATCTGAACAGGGCAGTGACTTGACAAGGCTCCCGGAGTTCATTTTGATCTCTATACATCCAGTCGTTGTCATATGATCCTCTGAGCTTTGCACACAAAGGCCTTCTCGATCTCTTTCCTGGAGAACAAAATCCGCTTGTCACATCTTGTCACTATGTGTCACTATGTGTCACTATGTGTCACTTGTTTGCCTTGTTTGCTGATGTGCTTTCCATTGCTTTCCAATGTTTCGTGATCAGTGCCCACAACTGCTAGTCCAAACGCATTCCAAAGGCGAGGCCCTAGAGGCCTTGTCAGCATACCGTTGCCATCTTGATCGATCGCAAGGAACACCTCCATCCTCGGGCGCGATCCAAACAGTGTGGTATCACTGTTTGCACAGCTCTTTCTCAGAAGAACACAAAGACTTCCAAACCACACTAGAGGTCGTAAGCATTCGGAAACCCAATCGGCAAGATCTGCCTTCAACGAAGACGGGTTCTTGAATGATAAGGAATGACTGTATGGTCTAAACTTGGTCTTCTCGGCAAGTGTCACTTCATCTCGATCAGTGGTGAAATTCTGATCGAAAAAGGACCCTCTCAGGGTGTCCTCGCTTCACTGCACCGCGGCTGGGGGGGGCCCTCAAGGGCTTGTTGAGTCCTCCTCTACAACTCAACACTCTTCGGCTGTACAAGTAGGATGCTGTAGGGATGCCCAATATGTTGCAGATTTGTACATTACATATTGTACATATTAATAGCTTGTTAAGTAGAATGCCAGGTTCATTTATGTTCAATATGATTTATGTCTTTGAAGTGGAAATACATAAACGATTATTTTCCATGCCCAACTGACTCACAGAATGCACTGAAAACTTTGATACACTTCGCTGCTCTTAGAGGCCAAAATCAGGTCCTCGGGAAGGAGTCCAAAGCACAACCTGCCAAACAATCCAAACAAGTCTGGCACAAGGCTGGCACAAGGCTGGTTCTGGTCCCGTGTGGTTGCATCATGTTGCATCTCAGCATCACTTGTGCCGGAAGAAGCTGGCTACGTATGTTTGAAACAGTTGAAACACTGCGGACAACTGACGGATTCTCCAGAATTCCCTTGAACAATGAACCCAACTCCGCTGACCTGATTTGCTGCTCCGCATCGAAGGGAAAGCGGCCACCAAAGCGCTTGATGAGCGCAGTCTTAGCAAATCATTTAAATGAATATAATGAATGCAAACGACTCAAATGACCCGTTCCCTGTGGCACCGGTCCCCAGCTGGCCCAGCGCTCCCTTGAAGTCTGAGATGCTGCCAACGCGCCAGGTCGATTTTGCCAACGCTCACGCAAGGTCTTTGCCACGGAAGCCTGGTGCAGCACTGGAATCTGCTTGGAATCTGCTTGGAATCTGCTTGGATGTTCCAATGGTTGTACTGTTCATTGCACTGACATCACTGACAACGTCAAGGAATGATTCGGAATGGTGCACAAACTGCACAAGGTCCTGCTATGTCCGTGGCAGAGTATCGCGAGCCGCCAGCATTCAAAAGCTGCCAGGTTTTTGCAGCCCGCCTTCCTTCCTACACTTCCTACACATGCCTGCCTTTTGCCAAGCTTTGAACATCATGAAACGGTGAGAACATGTGCGATGAGTCCAGCCTCGAAACGGAAAAACAGTTCGCGTTGGGAATCGGTACCAACCTCAACGACCCGTGATAGGAGTTTTTGCAGCAAATCAAACAGTTTTCGATGAAGAATTACAGTCCAAGTACATCCAAGTACCGCGTGGTCTTGCCCTGATCCGAACCACACACAAGGCGCTGTTTTGAAGTCTGTCCAATCGTGCACCGTGGGGGCTCCAAAATATGCACAAAGACTCAAAGAAACTCACCCGAAACATCTACAGGGCCTGCACTGCTGCACGGTCGGTATACTTTGTGAAGGGTCAGAAAGGTGACAGAGGCGAGTTTGAATAGCCCATAGTGGGCCCATAGTGTCGAATCCCCGGGCATCTGACTTTTTAGTGACCCCCAACAAAAGGAGCAACTCTGAAACCAGTCTGTGCTCATTGTATTTGAGAAAGTTTGGAAAGAGTATGGCAGGGACAAGATCCCGAGTACCGATGGCCTTGCTCAAAAATGAAATTATCCTCTTTTCCACTAGCTACAATGCATCCAAACACTTGTATTTAATTATATATATATATATCCTTAGTGTATCTATCTCCATCTGTAGGATTTGGACGGCCGTGGTCTTTTGTATCTTCATGATTCTTCATGTATCTGTTTGTCAAGGGGCTGAAAGGGCGCTTTGCCACCATTTGGCGCACCGCTCATCACGTGCCAGCAGCAGTCGAGCCAGGTATGACACGAAGGGTGCAGGGTAGCCTTCAGCATCTGGATCTGGACCTTCCCAACCGCAGCTCAACAGTTGCCGGAACCGTTGGAATTGTTGGAATTGTTGGCTGCCACTGGTTAGTATGCAATGTAATATGGCACTGCTATGGCAACATATGACAACCAAGTTACAAACATACACATCTGTGGTACAAAGTACCTAGGATCCAACACATGGATCAACTACATAGACGTGTACAACATCGTAGGAATTTCGTAGGAAATATAGAAATATCGTTTCTGAACCCTGTCAGTCTATGGCATTGGGACCATAGATGACCATAGTCTATGTATTAGTTATAGCAACTTTCGATACCCCGCTCCTGCAGAAAGAACACCGTTGTCGTTGTCTATCTCGTTGTCTGTGGGAAAGTCGTCCACCCAAAGGAGATTTTTCATATATTCCTCCTGGCGCACGTTGTCCACCACTTCCTGCAGCCGTTTCATGAATGTTTGACTCTCGTGAAATGGTTCCTCTTGGGGATCTGACTGGACATGACTGGAATACAAACATTAGCACCTGCACTTTGGTGGAAGACCGTGAAAATCCGTGAAACATTGCAACAGACTGATGACCCATGGACTCCTCATAGCTGAACGGAGACGCACCAAGTAAGAAATCCTTAGTACACAAGCTCAAAGCTCATAGCTCGACTGATCTCCAGCACTTTAGCCGTAGCCAAATCGACAAGCAAACAGGCCGTCCGTGGACCAGCTACGTACAGTATACAGTAACGACCGAGAGCTACAATTCTCCGACAAAAGGCACTTCAATTTGTTGGCTGCATAGGCTGTCTAGCCCGGATGTCATGGGTTTATATGGGTTTGGCGTTCGCATGTGCTCTCGTTCCCTAAACTCGAATGCACTCTTATTCACTCTTGCTCTTGGCTTTCCTTGGAGCTTTTGTCCTTCTCATTTTCGATCCAGGTTCTGAAGAAGGTGTCTTAACAAGTCTTCTGGTGTCTGTTGCACCCTGGTATCTCTTGACAATTTCATCCCTGCGATTTCTCGTTGCAAATAATGTTGATTTATGTTCTCCCTGAAATGCATCAAGATTCCCATGATGCGCGTTTGTTCAGCCGCTGCCAACCAGAGCCAGCGGTCCACAGAACGGAACGTGACCGGAGCCGTTGCCTTTGCAGCTGGACCACCCAGGAAGGTTCACAAAATGAATCAAAATCAAATCCAAAGGCTGCAGCCTATCAACATAAGAAAACTCTATCATGTTAAATCTTGGAAATGTTAGCTATAACATCCATGCTACATCAAAAAAACAAAAAAAAATCTGTCAGCATCTGAACTTCAATCATGTCTATCCAACATTTCATTTTCTAATCCTGTCTCCTACCACCCCGGCCAAAGTTATCCCTATCTTGACCCCGCGCCGCTTGCAAACACATCAAGCCTCAAGATCCGCTGCTATGTATATTTCCTAACAAACCAAAAACCTGTCATCTTCTGATTGCCTGTATGATCTGTATGCAAACCTGTCATTTTAGATACCTAATTGGGGGGTCAGGATTACAGTGTCAAAGTGCAAAATGACACATCCATAGACATCCCTTTTTTACCAGGACTATTTTGGGTCTGAAAGATGTTGAGGGCTTCCATCATTCATGAAGACACCTTCATTAAAGGATTGCAATGGATTGTATTTACTTTTTTATCCTTTTTGATATGTTCAGTTCTGGTAATTTGGGTTTCTCATTGACACGTGACTCACGTGACTCACAACAGATCCGATGATTTCTGGATATTGCTGGATATTTCAGGCCTCGGCCCATTGGTTCCAAGCTGCCTCTGTGAAACCATTCGACCACTGGATCCAGTGAAGGTAGGCCCTAGTGACCTGACAGCAGCGGAATGCAACATCTTGGATCATCTTGGCATCGCATTGGAAAAACTTAGATCTGAAACCTGATCACTTCCTGATCCTACAAATAGTGAAGACTGTGAAGACTGGAAGTGACATGACATGGAGCTGAGATCTACAGTATATAGTATTTTAGTATATTTTAAAATTTTGATGAAGTCAACTCTGTAAAGACATGGGACGGTGGATCTAGCCATCCCAGGGATACGGCGACGAAGACCAATCGCCATGCCAGTGATGGCAACACGTCACTCGTCCGGCGAGAGCGGTGCGCGTCTTGTCCAGGCTGCGGATTATCAGGATCCATGAGCGTCAAGGCATGGCCAAAGACGCAGCTGAAAAATGCTGAAAAATGCGAAGGTTGTTTAGATTGGCTGAAAGTGTGGGTCAAAAAGATGGGAACTATCTTAAATTTGAGCGGTGTCGTCGCCATAGAACACCAAATGTTCAATGGGATGGTGCTGAAAGGAATGTGATGTTCAAAACAAACGGGTTTTTGTGTTCCGATAGTCTTGGAACGACCCTGTCAAACTTGCTTGCGAATCTTGCGAGTATGCACGCTTCCAAGTTCCTGCCTCAACTGTTTTCCCTTTGGGCAAGAGCGGCTCGGAAGGGGTACAGTCGGATACAGCCAGATACCGTCAAGTGAGCCTACGGAATGTTGTCCAGACGACTTCAAGGGCTCCACCACACTTCGCAAATGGCAATCGTTGAAAGACCCAAATGTGAAGATTCTGAAGTCACGATGCAAAAAGTCGCAACTCCACAATTTGGAGACGAAGGGAGGTGAATATCACTCCGATGCTGGCGGGTCATGCAGACAAACCCTGTGAGTCTCTCCGAGTAATAATGTCAAGTGTGACATACCCACAACTCAAACTTACAACTGCTGTGTACGCCAGCGTAGACTCGCAGCAAAATCCCTAATCTATCAGCTGAATCCTGTGAGTTCTGCTGAAGCAAGCGCCATCTTTTTTCAGCCGGGCGATGCTGAGATTTCTGAGGTGAAACAGTCTATGTATTGTCGATCCCATCTGAAGCGCGTTTCCTATGCTTCCCTCAAAGGCAAAGATTCAAACATCATGGTTTAAAACAGTGGGTTTGAGCATGGTTAAGAACGTCCTAGGACTTCCGTGCAAGACAACTTCTGCACACCTCAATACTTCAGCTCGGGTACATTGGATTTCTGCCTTCCGATTTCGACTCAGCTCTCTTTGGAACTAGCAAGACCCAAAAGGCAGAAAAAACCAGCGCTCAACGCAAGCGCAAGACTCTAACACTGGCATAGCCCAGACTGCGGATACATGAAATGTTCTTGAAAGAAATAGAGTAACATGGGGAACTGTTTGGACACAGTGTTCAGTTTTCCAACATGCATCTTCGTTGGACGCCAGTGAAAACAATAAAATCTAGTGTTCCATTGTCAGTAGTGAATCGGAAACACCGTTGGTGCCATCTTTGTCGGAAGAGGTTGAACACCAGATGGCTCTCCGTCACATAATGAACTTCCTGGCCCAGCTGAGGCTCCAGCTTTCCCTGTCGTTTTCTACATCTCAGACTCTTATCAAGTGTCTGCAGATGGAACACCCAACACTTAAACACCATTGAACAGCCTATTTAAAATATGTTGAAATACTCTAAACATAAACCTCAGATATCTTCTGCACAGGTACAGTTATCTGACCATATGTCTATTTATAATATAATAATATAATAATATAATAATATAATAATATAATATAATATAATGTAATGTAATATAATACAATACAATACAATATAATATATATATAATATGTAATATGTAATATATCTCCATTAGATGCCAGAGGCCATCGTCCTGAAATTCTCTGTGTCCGCTTATCTCCGGGCATTCGCTGCGTAATGCACCGCGTTTGTCGGATCTGACCTCCATGACCTCGCTGGATCGTCCCAAGCCGTGGCACCATAGCAACCAGGGAAATCATGGGAAATCATATATGACTATCATATGACTTATATGACTACAGAAATGACATTAGGACCTATTAGGAATATGATGGAATACTACGTCTAGATACTGGGTGTGTCAACCAAGAATACAACAAAAATATGGATAAGTGATGATAAGTGTTAAAATTTGTTAAATAGATAGTAACATTTCGTTAATCTGGTTTGGACCACTCCAATGCACTGGATCAAACCAGTCTCCAGTTCTTCAAAAATCTCGTAAGTTTTCTCTACAGGCTTGACAGTACGAAGGCAATATAGCGTTCCCTTCATTCAGCAAAAAAAGCACTTGGGGCCTACTGTACTTCTTGCCCGGAATAAAGCGGTTCAATGCTGAACAGTGCTAAACAATGCCAAACAATGCTAAATAATGCCAAACGATGCCAAACAATGGCATTTGGCACAGGATCGCAGATTCCGATTTGATCCTGGTGCACACGGAAAGATCTGGCGCCAGACCCCTTTCATCTTGCCTATCCCCATCCCCATCCAGTCGAAGCTCTAACGGCCGTGATTTTGATCTCGTGCTTTGACAAGGTCAGGTCCATAAAGCCATACCTAGAGAAGCACGATGCACCAGTTGGACACAGATTCCTTCATGACAAGCCATGACAAGCCATGACCTTCAAATTAAGATGACAAGTCGTGGAGTCATGGCGGCCTGGCCACACCTTTACATTTACGACATGTCTCTAGTTGTCTCTGCACCGGGCGACTGATCGTCTTCACCGTTCTCCGTGGGTTCCGCTTCGGAGGTGATGCCGCCACCGCCACCGCTGACGATCCACGCAGTGGGCGCCACCAAGTTGGATTCGTCATCCGGTCCGTGCACCTACGACACTGGCCGACATTGGCCACGCATTGGCCACGCATTGGCCACGCATTGGCCACGCATTGGCCACGCATTGGCCACGCATTGGCAATGCATTGGCAGCACATTGGCAACAGATCCAAAGTGACTTTCTTGAAGCCACAGTGCAAAGAGAATGAACATTGAAAAATATTGTAAAGAGGTAAGGGATAGCAAAAGAGGTAGCAACTTCAACCCAGGGAGCCGATGGGAGCCGAGCCGCCTCTTGGATATGCCGATGTGCCGTGAGGATCAGGTCCACTCCGAAGGTCGTGGCAAGATCTTTCCACTGATCCAGGCCATGCTCCACCTGACGGAACCACCGGAACCACTGGAAGCACTGCCCGGGACGTGGCGACTTGAAACGTAAAAGATGGTAAAGATATGTAAAAATTGGTAAAAGTACAAGTCTTGACGTGGGTCAAGGTCACTCTCTTTAACCTGAGGGAAATCAGAGTCGTCTCTCCAGTCTTTTGGAGTCAATTTGTCCAATTGTTTGTCCCTTGCTGGGCCACAGGGAAGTGGGTCGCGATGAACTGCCAATCTGCGCTGGACTTGCCCAAGCCATCCTCAGCAGGGATTCACAGTGAAGTCGACCAAGTTCTCCACCCTCGATTTGTTGGGAAATGACTCATGCCGCAATTCCAAACATCGCAGAAGTGGCACAAATCCCATGATCCCAGACGATTCCTTCATCCACTTCACTTCGGCATCCCAAAGGTCTTTAAACCATTGTGCACACCTTGGCGCCAAGCTCTGCTGAAATGGATGCCAATTTCATGCAAGTTCCGCCATTTCTTGCAATGTTTCTTGCAATGTCGGAATCTAGTCTGGGAGAGCAGTATTGAAATTGTCTGAACTGGCTTTAAGAACCTCTCAAAGTGACAAAACTCCTAGGTCCTATGTGATTCATGGCGCTGCTTGCAATATAATTTGGCATGTATGTCCATCATTGTTCATCTACGGCGGTCTTGTCCAGTGGACGGTCCAGTGGACAGTCCACTGCGTCTATCTCATACAGCCCTTGGAGCCGCAGCACTGTTCCACAGACATTGGCCCTGTAATGCCGCAGGTTGCATCCTGGACACACTGCCGAAATCTGTGGCCCAGAATTGCAATAAGGAACACCAGGCACCACGCTAATTGGAATTGGCAGATGCAGGAGATTAACTTGAGAAAAGATGGAATAGCACAAGATAGCACAAGATAGCACAAGATAGCTCAAGATACAAGGCAGAAAAGCAATTTTGAATCCAAAGACTGAACCTTTCCTGGTAGTTGTGCGACATTCCGCAAATGTTGTGGCCGCTGGTGGCGTGATAGTCGAAGGCATCCCAAACGTTGCCTCGGCTCTACCGGAGTAGCTGAACTTGGGACGCACAAACAAAACCAAACGCCAAGTTTCACAGGGTCATTGCCGAGTTGCTATCAACAAAGAAAATGTCCACGGAGAAATCCTGCAAAAACATCAAGGAAACACAGAGATAACATGAAAACATATGAAAACCACGCTAACATTTCACGCACCTCATGTTTACTACAGCAATGAAAATTGCAGCTTGGATTCGTTGTACTTGATAGGGGTAGCGTAGTACAATGCAGGTTGCATCCATCGTCCAGTGCTAAATTCCATTTTGGACCTCAGCATGCTGAGAGGCGAGAGGGCACAAGGAAACAAAGGGCAAACAACACAAACAACATCAAACAACTACATCCTACTGAAACAAGAAAGATCAACTTATGATCAACTTAAGATCCTGCAGGAACTGAAAACTATTCGAGCGACTTCTGTAGATCCAAGTTGCCAGGTGTAGGCAATCACTTGATCCCAGCCATTGGTAAATAGAAAGCCGCCATAGTCGTGGTTTCCTTGGTGGCATCTGCGAGAATGATCAAATGTGAGATTTCTGCAAAGCATTTAGTGAACCATAACATTAATAATGATTAATAATGGACCTAATTGTAAACAATCAGAAACCGTTTCATGCAAGTCTCCCAAGATGCTCAACCATTGCTTTCCATCCACCTGGCATGGCAAACTTTGAAGGCATGTCAGCGTATGCAGCTGCAGCAGCAGCAGCAGCAGCAGCATGCCGAAGCCCACAACATTGGAAGTGTTTGTTCCTTTGGCATGTTCAGCCCTCGCACGGTCAGGATTTCTGGTTCTTTCTCACTCAGGACCCTCTACCCTGGAATCACGTGTTGAAGAGAGGGAATCCGTCCAGCCTTAGTTCCATGGTACATCTTCTCATACACGTTGCTCCACCTGGCAAGAAGAACACATTCGCTTGAATTTCCTGGCAAGACTACAGTAAATTGATCTTTATATTCTTGATTGGACCAGATTTTGCTGCACTGTGTGCCCTTGGAGCAATGCTCCAAACAACACTAAAAATGGACTGACGAAGGCATTGAAATGTGTTTTGTCTCAGAGAGGCGCCACAGTGTACCTAAGGGGTCTGAATTAACGAACCTGTTTTGCACGCGTGCCGTAGCCAAAATCACAGAGGTCTGACAGCTCTGTGAATCCACTTCGCTTGCCATGGCACTGAAAAGCAGGATCTTGTGGCTGATGCATTGGTCCGCCGCATTGAACATTCAAGCCGCCCCAGTAGAAGTTGTCACCTGCCGGCTACAGATCCACAGTGTTTAAATCCTGGCCCAGTTTGGCTGCAACTGCGATGTGAACATTGCATCATGTTATCTTCATGTTTGATCTCACGAGTGCATTATGAATCAATGAATCTGGACCAAAGCACGCCTAAGTTGATGACGAAGTCCGGGTCTGACTCCTGTAGAGAACCAAGCTCCGTCCCCAAAATGTCTACATCCTGAACCAATCTGAACCACTTAGGACACTGCTCATCACTGCTCTCAGATTTTGCGACATCCTTGGGCCTTGAATAGTGGTATACGGGGGTTCCTGCCTTTGTTTTGCCAACTTTGATACAGAGAGAGGGCCAACCAAAACTGGATGTTGTCACTGGATGTGTTTTTCTAATCTCACAACCTCAAACAAAACACATCGGGCCTCGGCCCTGTTGCAGAACCATTTGCTGACATTGTACTGTGCCCAATCATCTGAGCTCTTCACCTAGGGCATTGGGACAGAAAATGATTAGTTATGTATGTATATATATACATGCTATATATATATATATACATGAAATATGTATGTTTATATACGTGTATATATATAGGTATGCAATGAAATATATACATAATCATTCATTATATAATGACAAAGCAATGGTTCAAACCTCATACGGTCATACATACGCATTACCCGGCATTGCCTGTTCAAAATTGTAGAAGCGGAGTTCTTGGAAGTTCATGAAGCGACGTGCCACTGTTTCTTGAACAAGCTGCTCAGCAGCAATTTCTGTTCAATCTGTGAGTCAAAATGTTCAGATTGACAGATTGCAGTTCAGCATTTTCTGACTTCTGACTTACGGGACACACTTCGCTGCAAAAGTTTCACTTTGCATCGCACCTTCTTGCGTGCGTGCGAAGAAAAAGCCTTCCTGGGCACCGCGCTCATGGGGCATAACATGACCAAAATTGCGCTACAAAATTGGCTCTGTTGGTCACTCTTGTTCTTCCGAACTATTGAGGGAATTGATTATATGAATATTATTGGCAATTTCGCTTGTGCTTCTAGATCTTCTAGTATGTGTGTGTGTGTTCCGCTTTGCTGTGAACATCTGTGAACGATCCGAGAAGCGTTGTGTGGTCAGCAGTTTTGGGTGGATGGACGAAGCCTTTGCTTTTGTCGTACCAATCAATGACCTTGGGAGACTGGAATCCAAGGTGATCATCCAGCTACAATTTTGCAGAGATTTCAACATGTTTCAAGAGATTTCAACCGTTCCTTGCACTTTTTTCGGATGTAACATCTCACTCTGATCTCTCTGCAGGTCTTGTTCCCAACGAGAGCGATGTGGCTGTTCGGCATCACTTGATGGTATTTTACTGTGCATAAAAGAGGATGGTTTTGTGGGTTTCCGATTGCAATGAATTAAACGGATCCCTAGTTTTCAGCCAAGGAACTCCACCCCAATCGCCGATGACAAAGACGTGATGCAGACCTTTGCTGTCATCCTCGAAGCAGGTCGTCCTTGGTTCCCGCTCAGTTCAAGCTGTGAAACATCAAATTGTTCACAACAAATGTCGCGAAGATAAGAGAAGTTTATAGACATCAAAATAAACATCAAAAACTTTTGTTAGCACAAAGCTAGCGGGGAATTTCATCGGGAAACTTGGGACAGAAATTTGAACCTGGAGACGCAAACAAAACTTGCGCAGGTCCACATTGATTATCCATAAATTACATGCGTAAAACTTCTTTAAAAAATATTTGACAAATGGACATATGTTTCAATGGATGTGTTTTTTTCTGTGTGTGTGTCTGTAAGTATACTGTAGTTGTGTGTATATGTACTATACATATCATATACTATTATATTATATATATATGTGTGTGTGTGATGTAGATATATAAAATATATTATGTCATGTACATATGTATATTTATATATATATATATATAATTATATATATATATTATGCACCACTTCTCTGGAGAACCAGAGATGCCTTGCCGGTCTCATGTCCCAGGGACGGCAGTTGGACACCATTCAAGTCCGTCGCCAAGTCTGGGGGTTTCTGCGCCGAAACTTGCAGTGTTTCATCCCAAATCTATCAGATGCTCAAAACATGCACTAGACAATGTGTAGGTGTATCTAGTGTATCTGTATAAACGTATCATGTGCTACAAACATCGGAATATGTATGCGTTGTAGTGTGTTGTAGTGTATTGTA
>Ga0126342_10015431_pt1 | contig 13393 bp, 15 predicted proteins | sample Cyp1metagenome_FD_92528 | JGI IMG/M metagenome (GOLD analysis project Ga0126342, IMG submission 92528) | Coral microbial communities from Lord Howe Island, Old Settlement Bay, Australia - Cyphastrea 1 metagenome | ecosystem: Host-associated > Invertebrates > Cnidaria > Coral ...
ATATGAATGACCTTACTATATGGCCTATGGATGAGTTAATTATCACTGAAATTCCATATATGGGTGAATGGTGAGCCACTTGCGAGAACCTGCGAGTATGTCAGTATTGAATAAAATACGTAGTTGCGACTCGATACTCAAGTAACGCCTGCGTGCTCCCAATCCATATGGGACACATACCTCCAAAACTCCAAAACGCCATGGTTTTAAACGTTTTCCATGGTTTTAATGGTCATTTTCCCATGGAAATCAACTGGGGTCAGCCCTCCCTCTGGACATTTTCCGAATGCCTTTTTGTGCAGCCTGGAAAGGCTGATTGCGGGTCCTGCTTTAGCCTTGTGAAATCACTTGGGATCTACAGTACCCAACCTGGTTCTGTCAGTTTGCGAACTGGAAGCCATGGCCCAGTCGAAATGGTGAGTTGTTCCATTAAAAATGGTGATTTACCTATTGAACATGGTGATGTTCCATAGAAATAGTGGATTTACCCATGAAAAATGTTGGATCTTTCCATAGTTATGTCAACGTTTACCAGAGGGTATTCATGACCCCTGAACATATGAAAGCCATGGCAAACGAACGAGGTGGGTCACAAAGCCATGACTCATAAGATGGAAAACTCAAGAACTCAAGTGGGTCATAAACCCCTGCGCTTAATATAAAGTCAGGCTCCACCCTCTACTTAACCACTTGGGAGTGCAGTTTCATTTAGAAGTGGATATATAATATAATCATATGAAATACTTCAGCTACGGAATTTCCCCAGTTACCGACATATGTATATACAGTATAATAAAATATAACATAACATAACATAACATAATATAATATAATATAATATAACATCATATAATATAACAATATAATATAATATATATATATATATATACGTATAGGTATAGGGGTTCTAAACCACATTCATATTGAATGCCTGGCACCTCCCAATCATCCCCCAGTCACCACACTTTATAGGTGGTAACTGAATCATTCCCAGTGATGGGTGGTTTATGATTGTTTCGCCCACAGTTATAATGTTTAATAATGATTCAACAAGAACTACCTATGCAGAACTAATGGGGAATTGTAGCTACAATTCCCAGATGGTTAATCATGGTTTGTAGCTTGATAAATGTCAAGTTAAACTTGGCATTTGATGGTTAATAAGAAGTTAACCATGGCTGGTTGGTGGTAATCAGTGCTAATAATAGTTAATAAAGGTTAATAACTCTGGTAATCAGCTCCATGTGCTGAAAAATCCCAGATTTACTTCGATTTAGCGACAAAGACCTCCATTTTCATTGGGGATTTCACAGCAAAAAAACGCAACGGGTCACCTCCATGGTGAATTAGAATGGATCGCTACATCGTAAAGTCTCCATCTCTCCGGATCATTGTGTCATTGTGGGACACCCCCCAAAGCAGTGCCAGATTGGACCAAAGATGGAAACAGTTTCTTTGTCATGTCTGATACAAGTCTCTCGTTTATTTCACTGTGTGCATTGCGTCAGCAAACTCAATTCTTCAAAGTTCGGTAAACTTGTCGAACAAACAAGCCACCAATCGGGTTTACTGTGACCTGTGACCGATTGCATCGCCAATCCGTATTAGTCGCTACAAGTAAGATTTCGTTGCCAAGATCTCAGGTCATAATATGTAAAAAAATCGACTCCCCTTCGAATTCAATTAGTGTCTTGACAACCGCAAACATGTTTCTTTGGGTGGCTTTGGCCCGCTTCGCATCCTTGCGGCCTCCCATGGAATCCCTCCACGAGTGCACAGTAGCTGAAACACACAGTGGGGACCAGCTCCAATGTGCAAATCCCTCTCTTACAAAGCCCTGCTGCATTTCAGGATGAAAAACAACCAGATTTCATACTACCAAGTCTTTCCACCACCACCTTGTTCTGCACCAGGCTCCCCCACCAAGTAAGCTTCAGCGCTTTGGAACGGGTCAGCTTGGGCTTCTGGCGGCCGAAGCAAAAAGTTATGAAGCTTCGGAAGGGGAGCTAAGCTTTTGATGTACAAAGAACTCTGGTTGGTGGGATAGCTACCCCTCTGAAAAATATGAGTTCGTCAGTTGGGATGATGACATTCCCAATCTATGGAAACATAAAATTCACGTTCCAAACCACCAACCAGGAACTATATAATATACCTGTGTACATCTCTGATTCATGCAAACTTATCTTTCTGTACATATAACTATTTTGCACATAAGACCATATAAAGATCCACATGTCCACATACAAATGCATTTCGACGTCGTCAATCCTCAGCCGCATAGACACACTTGGAACACAGACACCACGTGTTTTTTTAAAACAAGCCTCCCAGCCACTAGTGTTTTTGCCGTCATGAGGGATACCTCCAATCGAAGGAGTTCCAACTAGAAGGGAGGGGTAAAATCAGCATGTGCAAGCTTACTCATTTTGCACATCACTTTCCCATTTTGGAGTATCTTTTTGTTCTTTTTGGGAACACCCAATATCCTTGTAAGTTCGAATTCCTGTAGATTTCAAAAACTGAAACTGCAAGTTTTTTGAGAGGTGCTGGTATTCTGGACAAGTCTCGATCTGGTAGTTTTTTTTCTTGAGGTCTTGTTTTGGCATTTTGTTAAGGCTCAAACGTGGAGGGACCTGTGGTAAAGCAAGCTGCGAATTGAAGTCTGTTTGCGCAGATGTTCTTTCATATATGTAATGTCTGCAGTGTACACGTTAAAGTGTTAAACCAGAAAACCAGGAAAACACCAGAAAAAGACCGGCCAAATACCAGAAAGAAACTAAAACACAAGAAAAATACCAAAACATGTTTAAAACATACAAAAACGATACCAGAAAAATACAACCCAAAGACAAGAACATACTAGAAACAATACCAAAAACACGCCAGAAAAATACAAAAAACACTACCAGAAAAGTACGAGAAACAAACCGTCCAAATACTAGAAAATACTAGAGCGCCATAATTTGTAAAAAACACACCAGAAAAATACAAGAAACATAATGTATACCAAAAAGTTACCTTTCCAAAATACTTTCGAAAAATACAACAGACCAGTCAAATACAAGAAAAAATCCAGAACGCCAAAAACATACAAAAACGATACCAGACAAATACCAGGAAAAGACCAGGACACCACAAAAAAACCAGAGAGGCCATGGGCCATGTCCAATGCACAGCATCCAGGTCCCCGACCTCCGGCCCCCGACCTCCGGCCCCCTGGGCCCCCTGGTTCGCGTCTGTTGCCCGCATCGATGCGATCCATGCCGAAACGCGCTTCCCATTGTAATTCATTGTTAATTCAGTAAAGTCAGAGATTTGAAAAAACTGTTCGAAACAGCACTTAAATTAGATTCTAAAAGACCACATTCAATACCAAGAGAATCCAAAAAAACATCAGTTTGAACATCTTGGTTTCAAGGGCGTTTCTGCAAAATTCGAACTACAATATCCTCATTTTGTTGGGTTCCATAATCCATATTGGAATCCAAATGTAATCTCATTTTGTTGCCCCATCAATATCCATGAACAATTGCTGGTTGAATCAGCTAAATCACCAAAATGAGTTCCCCATATTTTTGGCGAACGAAATGCCACACATCGCCGAGAGGGATTCCCCGGTTTTCGTAGATCTCCCACTGGGCAACAAAACCATGGACGATATATCGATATAGATATGGGACATTTTATTCGGGATTATAACGATACTGAGAATAGTACAGTATACTTCCACTATATCCCACTAAATCCCAGATGGTTCCCTTCTGGTAAATTAAAATAGCTATGGAAAATCACCGTTAAATGACCAAATTATGCATAACTATGGAAGATTTTAATGGGGGTTACAACTATACTGAGAATATGTACAGTATACTTCCACTATATCCCACTAAATCCCAGATGGTTCCCTTCTGGTAAATTAAAATAGCTATGGAAAATCACCGTTAAATGACCAAATTATGCAAAACTATGGAAGATTTTAATGGGGGTTACAACTATACTGAGAATATGTACAGTATACTTCCATACTTCCATTATTAATCCCACTAAATCCCATCAATTTTTCCAACTGTTAGTTGTATACGTAGCTATTGGAAATGGCCATAGAACTATATAGTTGATTTATTTACCTGTAACAAATGGTGATTTTCCATAGTTAACCATTTCTGGTTGGTGGTTTCAAACCCTCTGAAAGAGATTAGTCAGTTGGGAGTATTATTCCCAATATATGGAAAGTCAAAATCCATTCATGTTCCGAACCACCAACCAGAAATCTCATTAACCATCATTAACCACCATTATCCACCATTAACCACTATAATTAATCCGTTAATATCCCATTGGTTATCCCATTGGTGAATGGTTTAGAGTTGATTCATTGATTTACCAATTTAAAATAATGATATAAATCAGTATCAACCATTATTAACCACCATTAACCACTATTAACCACTATTAACCACTATTTGCCACCATTAACCACACTTAACCACAACTAACCACCATTTACAATTCATCAATATCAACAACAACAACAGCAACAACAACAACAGCAACAACAACAGCAACAGCAATAACAACACCAACACCAACACCAACACCACCACCACCACCACCACCACCACCAACAACAACAACAACAACAACAACAACAACAACACCAACAGCAACAACAACAACAGAAACAACAAGAACCAGAACCACAATCTCCACAAGCAAGAACAAGAACGACGACAAGAACAACGACAACAACAACAACCACAACAAACAACAACACCAACACCAACAACACCAACACCAACACCAACACCAACACCACCAACAACAACAACAGCAACAGCAACAGCAACAGCAACAACAACAACAACCACAACCACAACCAACCACAACCAACAACAACAACAACAACAACAGCAACAACAACAACAAAAACAACAACAACAGAAACAACAAGAACCAGAACCACAATCTCCACAAGCAAGAACAAGAACGACGACAAGAACGACAACAACAACAACCACAACAAACAACAACACCAACACCAACCAACACCAACACCAACACCAACACCAACACCAACACCAACAACACCACCACCACCACCACCAACACCACCACCACCACCAACAACAACAACAACAACAACGGCAACAAAACAAAAAACGACAACACCAACAACTACCACAACAACAACAACAACAACAACCACAACCAGAAGTCTTCGGTTCTGCGAACGCGCGACGAAAATTTGCTTGCTGGATGCCAGCGCCTTCATGGCTGCCTTTCGTCGACGAAAATCGGCTTCTCCCAGCCCCAAAAGGGTGTCGTTCCAGCTGCCTAGATCGAGGGTGCATGCTGGCAGCGTCGCGCCCATGAAGGAGTGAGCTGTCCCGGCGAGGTCACATGCGATGGGGAAGCCCTTGCGTGCCACCGTTGCAAGTCCCTGTGTCCTAATGTCCAGTGCTGCTGGATTGGTCGTATGCAGGCCACGCCGGGCGGCAGCGATGCGTGCTGCTGCCATGTAGCGTCCGGAATTTTCACGAACAGGGCGAGTGGCAGGTGCTGCAGCACGAATTCGTCGGCAGTGGCTACTTGGAGTGCTTGTTCATCATCTGGGTGCAGTGATCAGCTGTGTAACGTGCCCCACAGCAACAACGACAACGACAACGACAACGACAACGATAACGACAACAACAGCAACAACGACAACAGCAACAGCAACAGTAACAACAACAACAACAACGACGACGACGACGACGACGACGTCGACGTCGACACCAACAGCACCAACAACCACAATCCTGCACCTTTCGGGCCTGCTGGCCCGCTGTTGGGCGTCAGCCCCTTAAATATCCCTTAATATCCCATTGGTTAATGGTTTATAGTTGATTCATTGATTTACCAATAAAAAAAAATGATATAAATCAGTATCAACCACTATTAACCACCATTAACCACTATTAACCACTATTAACCACCATTAACCACTATTATCAACCACCATTAGCCACTATTAACCACCATTAACCACTATTTAAACCATGAAATATCCCTTAATATCCCTTAAATATCCCAGTTGGATTGGATTTACCATTGCTTTACCAATGAAAAATATTGGTTTATAGTCGCAATCCAACTGCTGGTGTCTCCCGCCTCGCGCAAGATGTTGGGCGCGATGAGTTCCAAGCTGCCCTGGAGGCTGATGTCGTCTTCCTGTTGACCCCACCTGACGAGAAAACCAGCGGAATCTGTGGGAGATTCACTGGTTTTATGGTTTTGAGATGGGTTTTGAGGGGTGATTTAACTGATTGTCTTGGTAATCTTGGTAAAGTCATTGGATGATTATAAGATTATATGTCTGGTAATCATCTTAATTCTTTATTGACATTGCCAAACTGATTGGTAATCACCAAGAATGGCGATGTTCGTTGGATTTTTATGACATAAGATGATTAATTTTGGTTGGTTTTATGTTGTTTTATATGGTTTGAAAGGGATTTCGAAGGTGACCTTCACCACCAAGTTCATAGACACAATATTAATGGGATGATCGTGAGAGATTGACGGTCATGTGGAGACTTTGATGATAGAAGGGGATATAACCATTAATATAACCAAATACATAGGATATATATATATATATTAAATACTACGGGATATATGATATATTTGATATATTTTGATATACATTTATTGAATTGATATATTTTGATATACATTTATTGAATACTATGGGATATAATTTAGGATGTGTCTCTAACAGGTTTTCTTTAGGCCTGTCAAGGCTATGATTTTAATTCCTATTTCTTGAAAAGCTTTTAACTCTTCTTTATCTTAACTTCTAACTCTTATGATTATATCATATGATTCGTATACCCTCTGGTAAACTAACATAGACCCTGGCAGTCATCGGGGTTGGAAGATTAGTTTCCTCTAAAAATTTGTGATTTTCAGGGTCTATGATAATTTACCAGAGAGTCATTGGGATTAATAGTGGATTAATAGTGAAATCACCATTCTTAATGGGAAAATCAACTATTTCTATGGCCATTTTCAATAGCAAACTGTAACAAATTACCAGAGAGTAATCCATCAGTGTCAGGGCCGCCAAGGGTCAATGGATTGACCGCCCGCGCCTGAGGCGCGTCTGGGTCTCTGTGCGTCCGTCTGGGGCAATCAAGAGCTTAGGATCCGTGACCAGTTCCATGCTCAACATCCTGGGGAAAAAGGCTGGAAGATGGGACGAACTCTGGGATTTTCAGATTTTCATGAACATTTGATGGGATTTTTCATGGATTTTCGTGGAATTTTAATTTTATTTGGATGGATTTTAATGGATTTCTATGAATATTACTAAGTTTTATTGGTTTTTTCATGGGATTTCAAAGGTGGTGAAGATTTTTCCCAGTTCGGAATCGCAAAGTTGGGGCTTACATAACTCCAAATTTCACTGTTGGGTATATGAAAGATGGGGGTGTAAGCAAATAACATGGGGTTATTATAGGGCTATTTTTCATGGGGTATCAATGGGCACACACACTCACACACACATATATATATATATATATATACATGTATGTATATATATATATGTATGTACGTACGTACCTACCTACCTACATTACTTTCCATTCCATTCCATTCCATTCCATTACATACATATATATATATTTACATCTATGATAGGGATTTAGGTATAATAGCAAATATTCTATGATGTACTGGAAATATCATGGGGATATCCAATGGTGACCATTGGAGTGTCGTGCACCTGACTGCGGAAAAATAAACCGAGAACATCCCAACCACAAAACAATGCCATGTAGTTATTGTTGGCAATAATACACCAAATCACCATGGTATATGAATAGGTATAGTTGTCAATCACAATCTCACCATCCAACAACATCAACAAATCACTTGAAATGGCAAACCGATGTAAACCGGCCCCTTTCCAAGCACCGTTTTTCGCCTTTTTTTTTGCCAACTTGGTGGCAACTTCCTCCGACGAAAAAACAATACGGTCCTTCCAATGTCACCGGCATAAAGGTTCAAGAGCATGCGTGGAATGTCGCCAGACATCAACCTCGGTGCGTGGCCGTTTAGCGTCAGCGTGGCCGGGCCTAGTGATGATAGGTTTTTTTTCATAGGAAAACCATAGGAACATGGTGGTTAATTATGGTTAATAGTGGTTAATAGTGGTTAATGATGGTTAATAGTGGTTAATAGTGGTTAATGATTGTTTTTTTAACAATCCTACTCTACTTACTGGTGCGTTTTACGTAGGGAATGGATTCAATGGATGGGATGCTGATCCACTGGCTATCAATTTTTTCATCCCATCAACCCCCAGCGACCCATCCATTATTGGACGGTCTTCACAGGTGAACCTCAGCTGGTTGACTATGGCAACCCAGCTTAAATTCTCTTGAACATCTGACTTGGGGGGTGGTAAAGAAGAAATACCCAAAAGCAGCAGCTAGTACAACTATGTATAACTCTACTCTTCACACTTCTTTGGTGACTGTTTTGATCTTTTTCCAGTATCAAGGCGCTGGGGAATCCTTTCAAAATCATCTGGTGGTTTCCGTTTATTATGGGGGTACCCTTAAAAATTTATGGTTTATAATGGACAATCCCATTAAAAGGGGATGATTTTTGAGGGTACCTATTTTAGGAAACCTTCATCATTGAGGGCTTTTCCAGCACGCCATGCTTGCCAGAGGGTAGCTCCATCGTTTCCAGCTGTCAAAGGTGAAGCAGCGCTGGAAACCATCCATGCACAGCAACAGCAACCGTGTTAAACACGACAAAACATGATGGAGCTACCCCCTGGTAATTTAACATAGCTATTGAAAATGGCCAGTTATAGTGGATTTTCCCAGCTACAAAATGGTGATTTTCCATAGTTATGTTAGTTTACCAGAGGGTACCCCCTGGCAATCAAACATGGCAATGGCAAATTCACCATTTATAGATGATTTTCCCATTGAAGCGTGGCATTTGTAGGGGATTTCCATTGCTATGTTTGACTACCAGAACGTACCCGCTCGCCCCAAAAGAAGAGGATCATCGGATATCTTTGTTGAACCGCAACGGGCAGGATGAGGATTTTCCCATCCAAATTCCACATATATTATATAATTAAGTTCCTTGCAAAGTCACAGGAAGAACATGATGCTTCCCAAATCTAAGCTGGTTGGTGGTTTTAACCATCTTGAAAAATATGAGTTCGTCAATGGGAAGGATGACATCCCATATATGATGGAAAATAAAACATGTTTGAAACCACAACCAGTAAGTATAGACATTTGCCAATTTGTCAACCTTTCTTGCAACACATCGTGACATATCCGGACCCACCATTGGCAAACTGTACATCCTTTGGATTTTTTCAAATTATTGGCGAGTATTTGGGGGGTCAGTTCCAGTTTCAAGTGGCATAGCCAGAGATATAATAGACTAATGGACAGTGGAAATAAATGGATATTATAAATGGTATGGATCTTCAATTTATAATTATGATACTATTCATTTTCCAAACTATGTTATAATTAAAGTTCTTAATAGTTATAATTATGATACTAATTTATAATTTATAAGTTCATTTACTATTCATTTTCCAATGCTATTATAGCAGTTGTATCTGAACTTATTCTGGGGCTATTACCATGGTACCCACCACAACTCCACAACTCTCGCTGAGTGACCCTTTGGGCGCATTCTCCTGGCGTTTCGAAAAAGAGATGTCGAGAGCTGCGAAAATGGTGAGCAGTGAGTGGATTATGTGGATTATGTCCATCCATAAATGGTGATGATATAAATAGACATGGTGTAATTTTGGGTTTTCTATTGGATAATTTTGTAGTTGGGTGATGTTGTTAGATGAATGCCTGCGGATAAACTGGCTTGTCATCAAAAGCTGCTGATTTATGTGATTTGCTGCTGGTTCCCCGTAAAATCAGAAGCAGAATTTCAGGGGCAAATGATCAAGTTCCCAAGTTCCCCTCAGATGAAATTATCCATCCATCAATTTCTGGGTAAATCATCATATTCCACGTTCACCTGAATCTGGCCATTTGGGGATGATTTCCTTTACTAACCATTATTCCCAGGGCTCGGCCGCAGTGAGGTTATAATTTATGTATCCATCAATCGTTTTGCATCAAAAAACCCATCACGTTCCAACCCACAACCTGGGTCTGGATGGTCTGGTTGCGCAATTTTTCACAGCTAAACACCGACATCACGACGGATAAATGATGGGACAATTCCAATTCATTCACCATCACAATTTTTGTAACGTCGCAGGGTTGAGAAACGTGCTCAAATTTATCCAGACTGATATCACTGGTATTTTTTCTTGTGACGACAAATTTCATGGATCTTCATGGGACAATGGGAATGAAGATCCACAAGAATCCCGGCGGTTTTCACGATTTTTTCATGTTACCAGGGGCTTGAACCACTGCTTTGTTTAAGCGGGATTGAAATGGCTTGACATGGATATGTTTTTTTAAAATCATATTTCACGTTCACCTGAATCTGGCCATTTGGGGATGATTTCCTTTACTAACCATTATTCCCAGGGCTCGGTCGCAGTGAGGTCGTTATAATTTACCCAGATCCTATGCTATATCCCACTGACCCAGGACTTCTTCAAATTCTCATCCCGTTTCACCAGGCGACCAGCGTTGATTCCAGTCGATGTGACTTTTTTTGTGACCCCGAGGTGGTGTCACAATGCCAGAGGACACAGAGTTTCTGAACCCAAAGCGTGATCAACTCATTCACCAACTTCACCAACTTCACCAACCATTCTGGTAAACTGCTGTTTGCGAACTCGAAAATCACCGTTAAAAACGCTAAATCAACTATTTCTATGGACTCCATGACGACGAGGTGAGGTCGTTTGATCGTATCCAAATAGCTGGCAAGTGAACTAATCCATGAATCCATAAAACATTCAACAAACATAAAGAATAACACAGAAAAACATGGAAACAACATTAAAACAAAAAACAATCAACACTCCTTAAACACCATCATATAAAGAACCATTAAACAACCATAAAAACCAGATAAAATAATCCAACACACATTAATTAAACATTGATCCAAAACCACTTTTTTTTTCGCACCGTGCACCCCTTGCGGAAAACCTCGCCTTGGGGCTCGAAAGGAGCCAGGTTCCTGTGAGTTGCCGCATGGAGAAAACCTCGGCGTTGGTTCCAACAAGAATTCATGGTAAATTATTCAATGGGAGAATATCATCATATTTATATGGGATGAACATGGGATAAATGGGATATAAATTAACCATATCAATGAGATATTAATATTGGAGATTCAATGAGACTAATCTAATGTTAATCATGGCTGGTTGGTGGTTTCAACCAACCCATCTGAAAACATGGAACTGGTTGATAATAAGCTGATAGTGGTTAATAATGGTTAATAATGCTTAATAATGGTTTATGATGGTTGATCATTGGTTAATTATGGCTGGTTAGTGGTTTCTACCTACCCCTCTGAAAAATATGAGTTCGTCAGTTGGGATGATGACATTCCCTATATATGGAAAAATAATCCAAATGTTCCAAACCACCAACCAGTATTTATATGGGATATTAAATGGGATAATCATCATATTTACCCTCTGGTAAACTGTTACATAACTAATTATGGAAAGATCCACCATTTTGTAGCTGGGTAAATCCACTATAAATCACCATTTTCAATAGTTATGTTTGTTTACCAGAGGGTATATGGGGTTAAAATGGGATAAATGGGATATAGAATAACCATATTAATGGGATATCAATATGAATTAATGGAGATTAAATGAGACTAATGTGGTTTTTATGTGATATTGATGGATTTTTATATGGTTGAATTATGTGGTTTAATGTTTATTACGTTCTTAATAGTGGCATAGTGGAACATGTACCCAGAGTCTCTCGTAATAATGATATAGCTGGAATGTCTTGGAAGGGATGTAGCATCGGGTAACAATGGTTTCATAGCTGGGTAACACATTTATATATGATTTAATATGGTTCTATATGGTTTAATAGGAATAATAATATCGGATAATCATGGGATAAGAATGGATAATTGGCAATCTCTGGTTGGTCAATATATCCCGGCAAGTTTTACCAACTACTTCTACTTTGACAACTTTTCCTCATTATTCATGGTAAAATCCCTATCCAACCATACCAAACACCGCAAACAACCTATATAAACAGCATATTTTCACCAAAGTCCCAATGAAATTCTGTGAACATCCTATGAAATCCCATTCGAAATTGCCAAAATCTCACCCTTTCCATTTGAAGCCGGCAGAACCGCAACACATAACAAGGTCGGCGGACGCGGCTGGCGGGGTTGGAAGATTCCAGGGCAGCAATGTCTGCCTCGACTCTGCAAAGAGGGCGGATTTTTTTCATGGAGATCCTGGATAAACCATGGTGATTTAGCAAAAAAAATGGTGATTTAGCTATCAAAAATGGTGATTTAGCTATCAAAAATGGTGATTTAGCTATCAAAAATGGTGATTTAGCAAAAAAAAAATGGTGATTTTCCATAGTTATGTAACAGTTATGGATGTTGCTAAACCATGGTTTATGAAAATTAGGGTGGTACTCCTTCGTCATTTCATCTGATACGAATTTTTATAGCAGCCTCCCAATTCAACAGCCGTAAACGGGGTTTATGAATCCAGGGTTGACATTATTATTTATAGGGCCAACATGCTCAAACTATCTTAAAGTGGCTCTTTAGCATGATTTTTCACGGGATTTTTGACTGGGTTTAAAAATCTGGTCGATTCCGGATGGGATAAACGGGATGGTATCCAGTTCAAATTATCGTGGATCCCATCTTGAACACTGAAAATCACCAGAATTTCCCAAACCATGTCCCAGTATACCACCAGTACAAATGCCGAATTCCATTTTGATATCATGGCTGTCATGGCTCATCATGAACCCATCACTGGCTGTTTGAATGTCGGTCTATAATCCGACATAGACATATCTATTGACATCCCATATATCCAATATATCCCATATTGTGGATGTAATATTTGTAATATATCTATTGTAATATTGTAATCCCATTTGGACTTTCTGACATGCCGTTGCCCCGTCACGTGGCTGGAGCCTCACTGGGATGTTTGGCGGTCCTCTGTTTGGCCAGCAAGGAAAACCTCAGCCAAGGTGGATGGTGATCTTGGGGATAACTAATTGGGGTACCTTGGGGATAGCTAATTGGTGTACCTTGGGGATAACTAATTGGTGTACCTTGGGGATAACTAATTGGTGTACCTTGGGGATAACTAATTGGTGTACCTTGGGGATAACTAATTGGTGTACCTTGGGGATAACTA
>Ga0126342_10015432_pt1 | contig 13393 bp, 9 predicted proteins | sample Cyp1metagenome_FD_92528 | JGI IMG/M metagenome (GOLD analysis project Ga0126342, IMG submission 92528) | Coral microbial communities from Lord Howe Island, Old Settlement Bay, Australia - Cyphastrea 1 metagenome | ecosystem: Host-associated > Invertebrates > Cnidaria > Coral ...
TGCTGTTGTATTTGCTTTTTGGTTTTCCACTGGTGTCTCTGGTGTCATGCGTTTGTCTGAGCATTAGCCGTCGCAGCAAGACAACATCCTTCAAAACTAACGTAAAAAATAAGCCTAATTCAGGGTTATTTTTTTGGCATCCTTTGTCGATTACTCCTTATATTAGGCTTAATTTGGGAAAAAAATAAAGCCTTATTAAGGCCTTATTAAGGCCTTAATTATTTCCCACATGCGATTGGTTCTAATTTCAGGGTTATCTTAAACGGGGGGGGGGTTTGGGGGAGGGGTTGGTTGCTTATTGTGATATTACTGTATATATCACTATATTATATGACAATACCATGGCAAACGCTTGACCAAAAAAACAGTTCCCCAGTTGATCTCTGGATGCTGCAGAGGTTAGCATCCAACTGGGGTTTGCTTCCGATCTTTGTGGAGCACGATCGCTGGAACTCCCAGGTTGTCGAGAACCGGTTGACCCTCCAAGGTCTTTGTATCCACCAAAAAACAGTTAAATATCTATGGTTCATGATGGTTAACGATGGTAACCACACAATATTAAGTTAGATGTCCACCATTAACCAAATACGTATTGCAGATTTCGGGGTAAAACGCAATCTTTTTGGGTAGAAACGGAGGCACCGGATGCCAAGAAATGGTGGTACGCATCACGTAAAAATCCTCAATATCGATGCCAAAAACTTCCATCATGGTACACGAACTCAATTTCGTGGAGTTATGGCACGACATACCAGTTCCAAGTCAGTAAGTATATTATACATGCATTTTTATGGAATGTATAACCCCATTTATAATATTTATATAACCACCAAAATCATTGCTACTGGGCTTGAACTGTAGATGAAAATCGCATGTTAGGCACGGCTGAGGTGCTTTGCATGCTGAGCGCCAGGTGGGCCGAAAGGGGAAACATGTTTTTTTTTCAATGTGGGTAAATGCAGTAAAACTAACATAGCTATGGATAACCACCGTTGTTTATGGGTGAATCAACTATAAATGACAATTTTCTATAGTTATGTTAGTTTACTGGAGGGTAATGTGTCAAATTCTAAGTCATGTGGGTAAAACAATATCATAAACCACCCATGACTGGGAATGGTTTATACCATACCATCTATAAAAATGGTGATGACTGGGGGATGGTACGAATGGCATTGTTATTTTCCCACATTATTTGACTCTTGGTGCCTAAGATAGCTAATTATATATTTGTGAACAGTCCATAGCCTATTCATCGACAGTTGAACATTGACGATTTAACTGATTCAAGCTACTGGCCAACTATGGCCAAAAACTGTAGATTGTTGTTATTACTATACCTGACACATTGATGCTTAAGGTTTGGAAACGGGTAGATCGAGACCTAGAGTGAATCCGACATACTTGTGTAGATCTTCTGAAGAAGGTTAAACATGATTCCCGCTCAGAAAATGAACATAATCTTTGAGGGAATCATTTGCATTGCCTTTCAACGGAACGCCAAGGGGCGGTTCCAGATTTTGACATGAGTTGTGTTAAAAACTCTATTGGTTTTCCTGAAAATCTGAGAGATCTTACTGCGTCATACTGTCAAAAAATCACCAAATTTTTACCCTCGGAACTTCAACCAGTATATTGCATTGACAATTTGGATCCATTCAACACTGCCCAATTTATCACCCTGGTTCCAGGCGCTGCTGCTAGCTTTGGGCTTTATGCAAAGGCGTCTATTCTGGGGTCCAGTGGGGTCCATGCTATTCTCATGGGGGTTTCCATGGGGGTACACCAATGGAAATGGTTTACTTCATGGAACATCCCATCTATAAATGGATGATGACTGGGGGTACCCCCGTGACTTAGGAAATCTCAATGTATCACTATGATTCACTTTGAGTGATAAGATATACCAATATCACTATGATGTTTCCTATATCACTTAGGAAATCTCAATATTCACTATTAATATATCACTTAGTGATTCACTTTGATGCTGTTCTTGTTTCGATTCTTGGCGCTGGATCGCTGCATCCCAAGACTCCCGCATTTCGGCCAGACAATCTCTGAGTTGCGCAGGAACATGGAAGCTGATGCTTCGAATGCTTTGAAATCATGGCTTCCGGTGAATGATTTTGGGGATAATCATGTCAAGTCAAGTTCATATTGCCAAACTTTTTTTTGGACTGTGGGTGTTGATTACTACGGGCTGTTTAATAATATGAACTCAACATTATTATGTTGTAATCCACTAATCTGCGTTAATGCGATGTGGGCGTCATGCTTTGGCGTCACTGCTTGAAGCCACGTGGGGGCCTTCGATGGTCTCAGCTGCTTTTGGTGGCCGTGCCACTTGGCGGTGTTGCCGTGTTACCATGGCAAAACAAGTGGAAAATCACCATTTTTTTAGCGGGCAGATCAACTATAAAAGGCCATGTTCAATAGCTGTGTTCAATTACCAGAGGGTATCATATTTACATATCATATAATATTTGCTGATATCTAGTACAAATATGATCTGATTTGTATAGCTGTATGTTGCTTTTAATATTATTACAATTGACTTTACATTGTATGAATATAGGCCTGAAACGGATATATTGCAGCACATATGATATATACTAGCTTAATACTAGCTTATTCTATAGATTGACAATTCCGAATTATCTATTATTGTATATTCGAGTTCTGCAAGAACCGATTTGCATAGATTGCACATAGATGGTATATTTGACAGATTTAGATAAATTACATGTAGCTGTGTATTTGTGGAGATACTATCTATATCTATATGTACAGTCCTCATTAGTTGCACATTTTGGATTTGAGCTATATGTATATATATATATAAAGTTCAACCCTGGATTCATAAACCCCTGGGCTGCTTAACGGGGGGGGGAGTACCATTTGAGTAGCAGATTATCACCCTTTGGGGGGGATATGTTCGCAGGGTTTATGTATTTGGTAGACAAGCAGTGGGGATGATTTATCATCTAAAATTGTGATTTAACCATCAAACATGTGGATTAATATAGCCATCAAAGCAGGGTCTTTGTTGATGTTCAATCCTTATGGATCCAAGTATTTATGAGAGATTTCACGCGGCAAGTTATACCCCAAGTACTCTTTGTGAAGGCACTTTATACATGATTCATTGTAGGAAATGCCACAAACATGTGCATTTCAGTTCTCATACATGTTTTTATTACACACATGTAAAATATATAGTATAATATTTTACATATATATATACATACATATTACATATATATATATACTTTTTTTTGAATATAGATTGTACATGATAATCAGCAATCCCCTCAAATCACCATAAATGAGCATAAATGGTTTGTACAAATCATCCTCACATGGTAGTTCTTTATGGCATTGGGTTGCCCACATGATACATGAGTGGGAAAAATCCCAAGAAGCTCTGCATTAAAACCTTCTAAGGATTTTTTCTTATACCCCAAAACTCTATATACACCAACTTTATGGGACATAGAATCCATATATAACCCTTTGTATGGCAGTTTTATATGTGTTATACTTTTTCAACTCACTCTGCAGGTTGCGAATCGCAGCCCAGGTGCTTTCGCCCCTGGCAGACCTTGCTTTGGTCCACGGCCCGTGCGGCCGGGCGCAGCTTGGGAAATGGAAAGGAAGGCACCGTTGCACCGGTTGGCGGGGGCGGGCCACAACAGTGATTTAAAGAGTGATTTAACTATCAAAAATGTGATTTCCTGGGATTTAACAACTAGAAATGCTGATTGAATTGGACTTTACCGCCAAAAAATGGTGATTTAATTGGATTGAACCACTGATTTATGGTAATTTCTGAGGTGTTTTCATGAAGTCTTACTTTCTGGCTATTTACCAGTTTGCTATATTGGTGGAATATTACCACCTTTGTTGTGAGTTGATGTGATTTCTAACCAACCCTACTGGTTTTTAACCGTTTGCTACGGAAGCCACGGCGCATCGAAATAGGTGATATATACATATATATATATATGTGTATGTACCTAGCTATGCAAATGGTGGTTGTCCAGTTCACTACATTAAATCACCAGATGGTGAACCAACAAACATTGGTATCTATAAGTCCAACATATAGTATTGAAGTTGTTCAGTAATAAGAACATGTGCATGTATGTGTATTTTTTTTTACGTAAGAACATGTGGGCTTATGTTCTTGAGCAAGAAAGCTGTGGCTTCTAATAGTCACAAAGACTTGAGAATCCCTAAAATCTTGGCTTTACACAACCAACCTGCTTTGTTCAAAAGACGTTCCACAACTGACACGGTGACGCAACCTGCAAAATGATAGCGTTGATGATCCGCTCAAAGCTCCTTCCAAGACAACTCAGGTACTTGTCCCCAGGGTATCCTCTAGTTAGCTAGTTTGGCTGGAAAATGACGCCCTTTTTAGATGATGAACACCTTTTTCCTGTAGTTTCCATTTCCGTTTTTACTTATGAGAGGGGCATTTCGTTTGCTAAGTTGGTTTATGACTCGGTTAACTAGGGTTTATGCGGATGATATCTTTACTTAGATGGTAGTAAAGCAACACACACGCACCGTTTGGGAAGACCAGCCTATAGATCCCCTATGTTTGTCACTGAAGACAATGTGTGTTATTGCTGAACTCCACAAATTTTGCTCCATTGAATTCCTGTGTTGGTTGTTCATTGAAACTTATCTTACCATGTTTATCATTGGTTGCAGATTTTTCCAGAGAAATCAAGGAAAACCTAGCGGAAACATCCATATTTTGAAGGGAAACATCGGTGCGTTCAAGGCGGTCACAGCTTTCGAGTCGTGACTTACAACATCCTCTCGCCCACCCTTTGTTCCTGGAGTGAATTTTCGGTGGTGAATGGAGGGAGCATGGGGCCAATGGGCTAAGGAGCTTTGGTTGTATCGCGTTGCATCTTCCCAATATAAAAGGAGAAAGCCAGGGAGCTGCGAATTGAGTTTCCGAAGCACAATTGAATTTCCTAAGGACGTGATAAGTTCTTGATGAATATGTGTGTCCAATTCAGTTCGAAAAGGTAAACAATCAAAGCTCCACCTTTTGTTGGTTTTATGAGGTTGGAGAGTCCTGGTGGATTGGATTTGGGTAAACTGCAAGTTGAATGGTGGTGAATTGCTGATTTCTTGTTGTTGATGAGGAATATGGTATCTTGCTGCATGAGTCTTTTTTGGGGGGAGGCGGGGTATGTATGTAACAGCAATGGCATGGCATGGCTATGGTTGTTTTGTTGCTGTGTCCAATGTTCTTTGATATCCTGTCATGCTCATACTAACGTTGTGTTAATTGTGTTAACTTATGTTCTGTTTTATTGTCATGTGATATTGTGTTTTATTGTGTTGTATGTATGTTGGTTAAACAAAAAAATCCAGTGATGTATTTGGTTTTATCCTTTTACGCCACCGATCATTTCACACGCATGCGGCATGCACCTTGCAAAAGCAGTCTCTGCAGCGCGCAGGAAACGTTTTCCGCACTGTAAACCGGAAGATCTTCAAGAACCTGTGCGTGCCTTGACTTGATTTCTTGGCACATGTTATTTCCAAAGTGATGTAAACTCCACAAAGCAGGCTACTTCAAATCGCATGTTGTCATTTTTTACCATACATTCTATGACGTATCCTGTCAATATTTTTGGATTCAGACCAGGATTAGCAGGATGGGCAACAGCAGGTCGACTTGGGTGGCGCCTGAGCACAAGTCCCATGCCGCGAGTGTACATGTTGAATGATTTTAATGCTGCTGAATGGGAAGCAGAACGATATCCATGATATCCAACCTTGTCGGAGGTTTCATATGTGTTGAAGATGTATTTTCCATCCAATGAATCCAAGCTGCTCCTAGCTAGTACTTTGATCCCTATGGACTTTAATATTTTTCAGGATGGGCAGCTGAACCATGGCCAAGAATCACCTTGCCCTGCAAGGATGGGAGCGAGTGGTGGCGAAGTTTCTTTGCGAATCGCAAGGGTTAGGACGAGGATGGTGTTTGCTAAAAACGAGTGAGCTTGAGCGGTTCTTAAGAAAATACAACCATAACGTGGGATAACGCTGGTATGAGTGATTTATTTGCCGACCATCAAAGCGGATTGTTTGATACTAAGCTTGACAATTTGCGAGATTGCGCGGGTCACTTTGTATGACCCCAATTCAAATAGTCTTGACACATGACTTCATGACAGGGGGGTTGGCCATGGCCCCTCTCTATCGAACAGTCGCCAATAAAATCATGCTGCAGAGGTTGGGGCCCTAAAGCTTGGCTGATAGGATGCGATAGGATGTGATAGGATGTGATAGGATGTGATAGGATGTGATAGATGCTTTCGACAAAGATGTGGCTGACCATGTAACATTTATAAGTTTGATTGACTACTTTGATACATTATATAAACTGTTTTAAGATCATTGAATGTTTTTTTGATGATGTTTGTGAAGATATAGCTGATCCACCGGTAACCAACCATAACTGTTTTTCAAGCATCCCCAAAGAGCGGAGCCGACATGACACGCTGACCGGGACAACATCACCGTGATTGTGGAACATTATGGCATGATGATTCGATCATATTTGATGACCTTAGATGACATGTACATTGTTTAGAGATCATTGGCAGTGGCAGTGGTCAAGATGTTCCATGATAATCGATTATTAATTCTAATTCAAGATATCATGGAAATTCATGGAACACAATCATCCCATATGATCCCAATATTACCATAGAAAATTTTGATTCCACCATGGAAAATGGCTATTTTACCATGGAAAATTGGCATTTTATGATGGCTTCCTCCTCCTGGGCATGTCCCATGAGGCTGGACCATGCAATCGCCTCCAAGCCCACGGCGTTGGCCTCAGGATCCGGTGGTTGGGGATCCCCAGTCACCAGCCAGGTTTCACTTTGATAATGGTTGGGGATACCGTAATACCCATTGAAAATGGTGGATATCCCATAGAAATAGTGGATTTACCCATTGAAAATTCTAAATCTTTCCATAGTTATGGGACTGTTTACCAGAGGGTAAAGGGATTCTACCGCCTCAATTTCTGTTTGTGTCCGTTCTGTTTGCACCAATCCTTTCCCCCAAGATGACGCTTACATTTTGGGCCCGCAAAATGAACACTTCCACCAGTGTTCAGCTACCTCCCGGCACAGCTTTTTGTCCTGAAAATGAGGGATTTGTCCTTGGTGATCATCAAAAGTGTATCATAATATCATAATATTAGTATGATATATTATATTCTATGATCATCACGATTTTTATATCCCAACTTTTGATATGTATCATAATATTATTTGATAGGTGTCCTATGATATGTGTATTTCCCTATTTTCATCATCACTTTCCCAAAGATCAACCGTTGCCATTCCCAGCCAGCCCTCCCTACGGCCCAGGTGATTTGCTTGCAGGAAGTGGATGAGACTTGGGCAGGGCGACTGCACAGTCACTTCCAAAGCCACCTGGCCGTGGATTCCAAGGTCATGGTCGATGAGTCATGGCTGGTAAAGGCTGGATGCTTATTCCCCCAGTCATATGGTCATTTCATAGGTAACCCAGGACCCAGGACCCATAATATATGACCATTGGTGGGAATAAATTTACAGAATAATGGGAATTCGGAATATTCCTTGGTGTGTATGGACAGTGTATGTATATTATATATACATATATACATACATATTTGTATATATATATATATTACATATTACATATATATACACATATATATAAATACATATTTATATATACATATTGATATATATATATATATACACGATATATAATATATACAATCATATATACATATGCGCATCATTATTGGGAACACATGGGAATGTATGGTGTATAGTGCACAATATGGGAACATGATGTAATCCCATCCCCCAAAATTAAACAATGCATAATTTACTTTTTTTGTTGTTGTTTTAAATCCCTTGGTTCATGGCATGGTAGGTTAAAAAGGATATTCCCAGTTCACGGTTCATGTGAATCCCCATTTTTAGTGAGTAGCACCCACCTGGTAATTTAACATAGCCGTTGGAGCCATGGCCGATGAAAGTAGATGATTTACCTCGTAAAAATGCGTTTTGTTTGCTACAAAACTCGCATTGGAAACCGTGTCCAGTTTTATCATCAACTCCTGTTTCCAGCATCATTTCATCATTTGTGGCTGCGAAAGCTTACGCATTGCCATTCGCAAGACTTCCTTTTTTGGCTGAGAAGTGTCATGCAAAGCCGCAGAAAATGTGTCCCGAAGTCGCGGCTTTGCCGAGGCAAAGACTGGCATTTTGTCTCTTGGACTTCTCGTGGGCTCAGTAGTTGGTCCATAACCCTGAGGAGAAATATCCAAGTCAACATTAATCTACTGTATATGGTTTCACATGTTTTCTGTTTGTACCTAAAATATCCTAAAATCAGATGGTTCATTCACAGTTTCCCGGGAAAGTTGTCGTCGAAACTTGTGTGTAAATCTCACATTGTTGGTTACTTATCACATTCGATCATATTCCAACCCACCCAAACACAATCCTCATGGCTGGTCACACCTTGTTGTACCACTATTAAGTCACTATTTTGCTGATTCACATTCCCTTGTTTGGCCGGTGATTTCGATCATAGCGGTTGGTGCCTATTCCCATGGACAGGTCCATAGATGAAACATTTAGACCCGCCTCCCATGTTTTGATGGCTGAATCCTTTGATAAGACATTACCGCGAACTGGAAAATCAACATCTTATACCTAGGTAATCAACTTTTTCCCATGGGCCATTCTCCAGTTCGCTATGTCAGCCATTACCAGAGGGTAGTTGCCTCAGTTTTGAATTCAAGACATCGATTAAATCCCAGAGTTGCGTGTTTCTTTTTGGTCAAATATCCAGCATTTTCGCAATGGACCAACTTGGTGTGAAGCTTAGATCGCACATCGTCGTCTCATACTTTTCCGCTAGAATATCCAACTGTCCATCTTTGATGGTTGTTTACATACTTCTAGTATATTTCCCTGTGTATTTCCACATATTTCATGGTGAAGTAGCCAGCATTTTCATATGAGCTACAGCCAAAATTTAGGTTAATGGAGAGTAGTATTTGAGACATCTTTATTTTTTGGAAATTGAGCTGGGGCTTGGAAAACCATAATACACTCTTCAAAAAACGATATCATTTGCTTACATACCAAAACCTGAAAAAACGATAATACATTCTTCAAAAATTGATGACTTGGAGCTATATACCAAATATTGACCGTGGCCCATATGTCTCCATATTTTATCTTTGATGTTGTGCAATACCCAATATTTCCATATATATATATATATATTTAATGGTGAAGTAGCCAGCATTTTCAGGCATTTTCTTGGACACGTGAGGCTTATGCCATGACACCCATGACGTACTTCAAACCCATCGGAGTGGCCATGGCCTGGCCGAAAGATCTTCGCCTTGAGGATTGATTCGTGTTGGGGGAAAAATATGGTAACAGCCATGTATTTCAGGGATTTCAGGTATAATTATATATATATTATAGTGTATATATATAGTATATAATATATATATGTTATATATATATATACAATGTATGTACTAGTATATATGTAATTATGTACGTGTAATTATATATATAAATGTAATAATGTCTATATATATATATACACATAACCTATAAGCGGAGAGATTAGTGCATGGGGATGTATTTGAGAATATCAATCAACAAACATGGTCGCACTAACCAGAATCCCAAGTTATTGCGATCAATCGGAGGTGGGGATAAACATCTTTAGACAGACCCAACTGGATCAAAACAGGCATCCATAATATTTGTGTCGATATTAGTGTAATGAGGAAAACAAGGAATGGAAAAGTGGGTATCTAATTTTCAGACAGCTCCCCGGGTAGATGATGTGCGAGTGGCATCGCTAAAGGCATTCTGAATCTCCTGAATCTATGTTTGTTTGCTACGGACACAACCGGTGTTTTTAGCACATGATTGATACAAAAAAGTGTATTTTTATGAATTTCAGACCATTGACCCGGTCAGGATATTAAACATAGCTATGGAACATGACCCATTTGTAGATGATTTACCCACTAAAAATGTTGGTTTTCCATCCATGGCTATGTGCAACCCCATGATATGTAGACGAAGAAACCAGACGTTTTTGGGTTGTGCTACAGGCAGGTTTTGCTCCACAATCCCAATCAACTACCCTCTGGTTATTTAACATAGCCATGGTATAGATGGCCCATAGAAATAGATGGTTTTCCTATGTTTTCCTATCAAAAATAGTGATTGTCCATGGCTATGTCTATGTTAAATAACCAGATGATACAATTTGTTGTTAGTTTCGACATGTGACAACCCCTTTTCAATGTGTCAATTCCACATGTTCACAACTGACACTGATCTTTTTTGGGGTGAATTTTCCCCATGATTGTTTCACCTTTATTTGTCCGACCCACTAAACAACAACATGGAGGTTTCCTAAAATAGAGGTACTCCAAATCATCCAAGTCATTAGACAATTTTACAGTACATATGGAAACTCATGGTGACTTGGGGGGTTCCCCGATTTGAGAAGCCACCTTTTTGTTCAATCGATCAGTGAATTTTCCCCATTCAGTTTCCACTGATGGTCGAACTCCACGGATGGTGTGAACCATGGGATCACGGGATGTTTACCATCGACTATATACTCACTATACCATACCCGTACCTATACCTATATATATATAATATGTCTAGATATTAATTCAGGTATATGATATGCCACCCATGTTATCCTTATGCCTCCTTATACTCACTATATATATATGTATATATTTTTATATATTATTGATATACTGATATTTATACAGATAATTATACCAGATGCTATACAATATACTCACTAATATACTCATTTATACAGGTATATGCCATTATTATTGATTTTTGCTACCCATAAACCATCGTTTTTCGCAGGACCCTCACCGTGTCGCTCGGCTCGTTAGCCGTGGCAGGACTTGCGCTTCCTGCGGGTCTCGGAAGTGCTGCCGCAAGTGGCGGTTCCGGAGGAATCTTTCTGGCAACGCTTCAAGGTGGACGTGGTTTCTACTTGGGAAATGCCGTTTTCGTGGCTTTTGTTATGGGATGTTATGGGTAAATATGAATCTATAGTGGGGATTAAACCATGTAAAATTGGGTGTTCAATGGATTTTGGATGGTGAAAAGTGGTGATTCACATACCATGAACAATCGGGAGTTCATAGGAAACATGGATATTTCAATGGATTTTGGCCTTACTTTCCAGTAATAAAAAAAAACAGACATGTGTTTTCCAGCCACCGTTCAGTCACGTTCCGTTGAACCAGAGGGTAGCCATGAAGAATCGGGTGATTTTTTTGCTTAGACTAACATCACTATATGGAAAATCGCAATTTTTCATGCTATTCATGGGTAAATCCACTATTTCGACTGGGTCATTTTCAATAGAAAACTGTCATCCATCTATTGTTACGCGATATCTTAGACCTACTGGTGCGTGCTAAACGCAGGGTTGCTGGATGGGTTGCTGGGGGTAAAGTGAACATGATCATCCTTTGGAATCGTGTTCACTGATGTGTCGACATGTTTTTCACTAAGAGCTTGTTTCTGCCGATCTCTAGTTCAATCAATATCAATTGTAGCTATCTATGATCTATGCATCTATTGTCTTTCTATCGCTGTTCCCCTTCAGCTGCAGATCTTCACACTTCATCTCCGTACCAAATGGGACTGTGTGATTAATCATCTGTTTGACCGTTGAAACAGCCATGAATTGGATCATGTTGTGGATAGCAGTTTCAGACAGACACAAGTATCATAGTTGGTTTATGTTGGTTTTAATATCCCATTAATTCACATATTTCCATTCATATATGTATAAATATATATATAGATACATATATATATACATTTAATAATCGGTTACATGTCCCATCATATCTCCATATATCATCATTTGGTGAAATCCGTTGAAATCCCCATCATGAAGCCATAAAACCAGCGGTTTTCCCCATGATTTTCCAACGCCGCCAGGCGCGCCTCCGGTCCCTCGTCGCGTCGTCTTCGCCGAAGCCGAGCGCCGCGGGCGCCGCGGAGCCCTGGTCCATCGCGGCGCGAAAGCAGAATCGCGTGCTGGCCATGCGCTTGGAGCCGCGCGGTGCTGTGGAAGTGGTCGATTTTTTGGGATGTTATGGCATGCTATGGCCTATAGATATGGCATATGATATATATATATATATATATTCCAGTTAATGATACATATCATATGTTATAGATATCTTATAGGTATGGAATAGCACTGGAATATGATAAGATACTGGATATATATTAATATGCACATGATAAGTTTAACCAACTGGATGGGTAGAAACTAATCCTTAAGGATAGGGAAGGACTTGTTCAAGTGACGAATATGGAGGTGTCCAAAGTCATGGGGGGGTACCCCCAAGTCACCGGTTTCAATATTCAAAATGGTCGACCGGATGATTTGGGGGTACCCCCATGACTTAGGAAACCTCCAATATGACGTCATGTATTCGAAATACCTGTTTTTAGAGATCTTGGATCAGGAGGATATATTATAGAGAACAAGGTGTATGTATGTATAGAAATATATATATATATATATGCATGTTATATATTTATACACCGTCTTCTCCATAAATGTCATATATATATATATACATATAATTACATATTTATATGTGTTTTGAAAGCAAAGACGCGGAATTAGATTCACTTGCACACCTGTGATTTGGATCCTTTGGTTCTTTGGTTGGTTTTTCACGAAGAACTTCGAGGAAACCATGTTGTTTTTCATGGGAAGCTGATGGAACCGGGTGCCATCCCCAAAGGATGGTCACTGAAGGTGCTTGGGCGCAAAGGAAATAGCAAACCAAGGTTTGGTCAGTTCAGTTGATGGGGAACCCATATAGGTAATTATTGGCGTACCCCGATTTTCTGCAATGCCTAGTGGTTTGATTCGAACTGACTTCTTGGATGCTGGAACCAGTGCCGTAAGTCCTGATTTCAGATTCCAAATTTTCATACGGTGCAGGAGATGCCAAGTGGTCAACATTTTGTGGTGGCCAACTATCACATGCCTTGCCTGTTTGATGAAGCCGTCAACAGGCCGTGGGAAACAACCCCGGGGTACCGGTACCCCTGCCCGCCCAAAATAGCTGGTACTGGTTGGTGGTTTGGAACGTTTTTTATTTTCCATAATCGAAGGAAGTTTTGAAGTCAAACTTCCGACAATATGGACAGATGAAAAGCAGAGCAGGGAAGAGGCAGAGAGAAGAGAAAGATTAGAAGAAAGAAGAATAGAAGAGAAAGAGTAAGAA